>JABAHQ010000957.1_pt3 | contig 53907 bp, 39 predicted proteins | sample 7062091 | NCBI WGS metagenome assembly JABAHQ01 (sample SAMN14534359, study PRJNA622989) | marine sediment metagenome | biome: marine biome [ENVO:00000428]; feature: marine pelagic biome [ENVO:01000023]; material: deep marine sediment [ENVO:00002113] | place: India: Gulf of Kutch | collected...
ATGTTCGAGCCGGTCCACGGCTCGGCGCCCGACATCGCCGGAGAGGGGGTGGCCAACCCCACGGGCCTCCTCCTCTCCGCGTGCATGCTCCTGGAGCACGTGGAGCAGGCCGAGACGGCCGAGCGGATCCGTGACGCGCTCCGATCGGTGATCGTCTCGGGCACGGCCCGGACCCGGGACATGGGAGGGGACGCCGGCACCGAGGCGTTCACCGGGGCGGTCGTGGAGGCCCTGTCGTGAGGCCGCTCCAGGCGATGGGCGGCGGGCCGGGCGGGACCGCGGGATGACGGAGGGCTCCGTGAGCTGGCGCGACCGCTTCCCCGACGAGATCACCTGCGTCCGCTGCCTCCGCACCCGGGACTCCACGGACCTGGACCGGCTCTTCTGGTGCCGGGAGTGCCGGGAGGCGGGCCGGAAGCGGGCGGCCCTGTGGGGCTGGGCCGTCGGGGGGGTGTCGGCGGCCCTCCTGGCGCTCTACATCTGGCTCGTGATCCGGCCCTCCACCCTGATCATCGGGGGATGGGTCGCCACCGTGGGAGCCTGTCTCTGGCTCATGTCCCGGATCGGCCGGGAGGTGATCTACGGCGTCATGCGCTTCCGGAACCGCCGGGCCGTGGAGGCCAGGCCCCCCACCGAGCGCCCCGACGAGGCCGACGACGCGTCGTCCCGCCGGAGCGACTGAGCGAGGGCCCGCGAGCAGAGCACCCCTTCAACCGAGGGCGAGAGACGAGATGGCCGGCAAGTTCCAGGGCGTGGACTTCTACGAGGTGGACGAGCTCTTCACCGAGGAAGAGCGGATGATCCGGGGGATGGTCCGGGAGTGGGTCGACGACCGGGTCCTCCCGGTGATCGAGGAGGCCTACATCGAGCGTCGCTTCCCGCAGGAGCTGATCCCGGAGATCGCCGAGCTGGGGATGCTGGGGGCGAATCTCCCGGAGGAGTACGGCTGCGCGGGGCTGAACGACGTGGCCTACGGGCTGATCATGCAGGAGCTGGAGCGGGGCGACTCGGGGCTCCGCTCCTTCGCCTCGGTGCAGGGCGCGCTGGTCATGTACCCGATCCACGCCTTCGGCAGCGAGGAGCAGCGGCGGGAGTGGCTCCCGAAGCTGGCCTCCGGCGAGGCGATCGGCTGCTTCGGCCTCACCGAGCCCGACTACGGCTCCAACCCCGGCGGGATGATCACCACGGCCCGGGGGACCGACGACGGCTGGGTGCTCAACGGCACGAAGATGTGGATCACCAACGGATCCATGGCCGACGTGGCGGTGGTGTGGGCCCAGACAGGGGAGCCGGGCGATCCGAAGGGGATCCGGGGCTTCATCGTGCCCACCGACGCCGAGGGCTTCACCGCCCGGGACCAGAAGGGCAAGCTCTCGCTCCTGGCCTCCGACACCAGCGAGCTCCACATGGACGAGGTGCGCGTTCCCGCCGATGCCCTGCTGCCCCGGAGCGACGGCGGCCTCAAGCACCCTCTCATGTGCCTGACCCAGGCCCGCTACGGGATCGCCTGGGGCGCGGTGGGCGCCGCCATGGCCTGCTACGAGGAGGCGGTGGGCTACGCCAAGGAGCGGGTGATGTTCGACGAGCCGATCGCGGGAAAGCAGATTCAGCAGGCCCGGATCGCCGACATGCTCACGGGGATCACCCAGGGACAGCTCATGGCATACCGGCTCGGGCGCCTCAAGGAGGACGGGAAGGCCACGGCCCAGCAGGTCTCCATGGCGAAGCGGGCCAACGTGGACATGGCGTGCGAGGTGGCCCGGGAGGCCCGGCGACTCCTGGGCGCCAACGGGATCCTGGTGGAGTACTCCGCCATGCGCCACATGGCGAACCTGGAGTCGGTCTACACCTACGAGGGCACCCACGACATCCACTCCCTCATCCTGGGCCAGGCGGCCACGGGGATCGCGGCGTACTAGCGTGTTCCGCCCGCCCGGGGAGTGCGCCCCCGGGGGCAGCGCCGACGGATCGAAGAGCTCCCCGGAGCGCTTGCACGCGGGCCCGGTGGGGAGCACTATTCCGGGCCTCCATGAGACGCCGCCGCCCCGCTGAGAAGACGCCTTCGGCTCCGGCCCGCCCGCTTCCGCGGGTCCGGTCGGTTCCGCGCTCCCTCCTTCTCATCGTCGTGCTCTTCGTCCCCGGCATCTGGGGGTGCGCCGGGGGGGAGGGTGGGGCGGGCGACGGGGAGGGGAGCTTCTACGCCGGCCGCACCCTCGAGCTCCTGGTCCCCTTCGGCCCCGGAGGCGGGACCGACACGTGGACGCGCATGGTGGCCCCCCACCTCCAGCGGTATCTGGGCGGCGGAGCCGGGATCCAGGTGGTGAACGTGCCCGGTGCCATGAGCGTGGCCGGGGCCAACGAGTTCGCCCTCCGCCGTCGGCCCGACGGCCGCACCGCTCTGGTCTCCGCGGGCACCACCTTCTTCCTCTATCTCCTGGGACAGCCCGAGGTCCGCTACGAGTTCAGGGACTACGAGGCGATCCTCTCCTCACCGGTCGGGGGGGTCGTCTTCGTCTCCCCGGACCTGGGATTCCGGAGCGGGGCGGAGCTGGGAGGCCTGGATCGTCCGCTGGTCTACGGCGGGATCTCGGCCACGGGCAACGACCTTCTTCCGCTCCTGGCGTTCGAGCTCCTGGGCCTCGACGTGCGACCGATCCTGGGCTATCGCTCCAAGGGGGAGACCCGGGTGGCCTTCGAGCGGGGAGAGACCGAGATCGAGTACCAGACGATGCCGGCCTACCTGGCCAGCGTCGTGCCCCTGGTCGAGGAGGGGCGGGCGGTTCCCCTCTTCACCTTCGGGATCATGGACGACGAGGGCGCCCTCGTCCGGGACCCCGAGGTCTCGGACCTCCCCACCGTCGCGGAGGTCCACCGGACCCTGGAGGGTCGGGAGCCCTCGGGCGTGGTCTGGGACGCCTACCGGGCGGTGGTGGGAGCCGGGATCGAGATGCAGAAGGTGATGTGGCTCCACGGCGAGGCCCCGCCCGAGGCCGTGGACGAGCTCCGGGGGGCCGCGGCCCGGATGGTGGAGGACTCTCTCTTCCGGGCGGACGCGGAGCGGGAGGTGGGCCACTACCCCTTCCGGGTCGGCGAGGCGGTGGAGCGGACGTTCCGGAGGGCGGCGGACGTCTCGCCCGACGCCCTCGCCTGGCTGCGGGACTTCGCCGCCCGGGACCGGGGCGCGGGCGCCCGCTAGCGGGGTGGGAGCCGGTGCCGGCCCGCCGGGGTGGAGGGGGCAGAGCCCGCCGTGATCGAGGCCGCCCTCCAAGCCCTCTCCACCCTGGCCGATCCCGGCCGGATGGGGATGATGCTCGCCGGCGTGGGGATCGGCCTCCTGGTGGGGATCCTGCCCGGCCTGGGCGGCACGGTGGGGATGTCCCTCCTCCTCCCCTTCATCTACGGGATGGATCCGAACACGGCCCTGGCGCTCCTGATCGGGATGGCCGCCGTGGTCCACACGGCGGACACCTTCCCCTCCGTGCTCCTGGGGATCCCGGGGTCCTCGGGCTCACAGGCCACGATCATGGACGGCTATCCCATGGCGCGGCGGGGGGAGGCCTCCCGGGCCCTCGCCGCCGCGTTCCTCGCCTCCATGGTGGGCGGGCTGATCGGGGCCGTGGTGGCGTTCGGCGTCCTGCCGGTGGCCCGGCCCATCGTCATGGCCCTGGGCTCGCCCGAGCTCTTCATGCTGGCCGTCCTGGGGCTCTCCATGGTGGGCGTCCTCTCGGGGACGCGGCCGATCCGGGGAATCCTCTCGGCGGCCCTGGGCCTGCTCCTGGGCGCGATCGGCGCGGCGCCGGCCGTGGCCCACTATCGATTCACCTTCGACCGGCTCTACCTCTACGACGGGATCCCTCTCGCCGTGGTGGCGCTGGGCCTCTTCGCCCTCCCCGAGATCCTCGATCTCCTGGCCGCGCGCGGAAGCATCGCCGAGGGCCCACGCCTCGGCGCGGGCTGGCTCCAGGGGTTCAAGGACGTGGTGCGTCATCGCTGGCTCGTGCTCCGCTGCTCCGCCATCGGCGTCGCGGTGGGGTTCATCCCCGGGCTGGGCGGCGCGGTGGTGGACTGGATCAGCTACGGGCAGGCGGTCCAGACCGCCAGGAAGAAGGAGAGCTTCGGCACCGGCGACATCCGGGGAGTGATCGCGCCGGAGAGCTCGAACAACGCCAAGGAGGGAGGGACGCTCATCCCCACCCTCCTCTTCGGCATTCCGGGGAGCGGGACGACCGCGGTCCTCCTCGGCGGCTTTCTCCTGCTGGGCCTCCAGCCCGGTCCCCGGATGCTCACCGAGAACCTGGACGCCACCCTGGTCATCCTCTGGTCCCTGGCCCTGGCCAACGTGGCGGGAGCCGCGGCGTGCCTGATCCCCTCCCGACTGATCGCCCGGATCAGCTTCGTCCCCGCCTCCCGGCTCGCGCCCTTCCTCCTGGCGGTCCTGGTCCTGGGCGCCTACCAGAGCACCCGGAGCTGGGGAGACCTCTGGGCGTTCCTCGGACTGGGCCTCCTGGGGTGGGCGATGAAGCATCTCGGATGGCCCCGGCCCCCGCTCCTGATCGGCTTCGTCCTGGCCCTGAGCGCCGAGCGCTATCTCTGGATCTCGTGGAGCCGCTACGGGTGGGAGTGGCTGGGACGTCCGGGCGTGCTCCTGATCGGGATCGCCACCCTGGCGCTTACGGTCGCCGGAGCCCGCCTGCGCACCTCCGCCGCGGAGCTGGGGGTCCCCGGTGAGGAGTGAGGGAGCCGGGGAGTCCGGAGCCGGCGGCGGCGACGGCGGTCGGTCCGCGGCCCGACGCTACGCGGAGCAGCTCGTCTTCGTCTGCGTCATGGGCCTCCTCTTCCTCTGGGCGGCGTGGCACGCCCGCACCTTCCCGGACCGGTCCCGGATCTTCCCCCAGGTGGTGGCCGCCGTGGCGTTCCTGCTGAGCCTCCTGGCCGTGGCCCGAGACCTGAGGGCCGGGGTGCGGGAGGAGGTCCACGGCGGCACCCCCTTCACGGCCCGGCTCCGGTCGGCGCTCCCGTACCTGCTCTGGCTCGGCGGGTACTACGCCGCGCTCTGGCTCCTGGGATTTCCGATCGCAACCGGGGTCTTCGTCGTGGCCTTCCTGGGGATCGAGGGGGAGCTGAGCTGGTGGAAGGCGGCGCTGGGAGCGGCGGTCCTGGTGGCCGTGCTGTCGCTCCTGTGGTGGACCCTGGAGCTACAGTGGCCCGAGGGCCTGATCATGGGCTGGACGGGGCTCGGCGGGCGGTGAGCGGGATCGGGCGATCGGCTCCCTCTAGCTTCGCCGGCGCTCCGAGCGGGACGATGCACGACGCGGACCGGAAGCCGGGCGGCTCCGGGCTCGAGACCTTCAGCGCGAGAGGCGACACGATGGGAGACCGGACACGAGACGCATCGTTCCCGCGGGCGATTGGGTCCCTGCGCGCGGCCGTCTGGCTGGGGATCGCCGTGGCTCTCACCGCCGCGGGACCGGAGGCGGCCGTCTCTCAGGCGCCCTCCCGGGGCGCCTTTGGGGTGGTCCTCTTCGAGGAGAGCCGTATGGTCCCCATGCGGGACGGGGTCCGGCTGGCCACGGACGTCTACCGACCGACCCGGGACGGCCGTCCGGTGGAGGAGCCCCTTCCCGTGCTCCTGCACCGCACGCCCTACGACAAATCCAGCCCCGGGGGCCGGGAGGTGGTGGAGTACTTCGTGAGCCACGGCTACGTGGTCGTGGTCCAGGACACCCGGGGCCGCTACGCTTCCGAAGGCGTCTTCAGCAAGTACTACGATTACGACGCCTACGACGGCTACGACACGATCGAGTGGATCCCCGGGCTGCCGTACGCGGAGGCGTACGTGGGCATGTGGGGGACCTCCTACGGAGGGCACACCCAGGCCGACGCGGCGAAGCTCGCGCCCCCGGCCCTGAGGACGATCGTGGTGAACGAGGGCGGGATGTCGAACCCCTGGGACCACTCGGTCCGCTTCAACGGCGCCTTCGAGGTGGGACGCCAGCTCACCTGGGCGTGGGAGCAGCTCCGCTCCGAGACCGCCGACCCGGTGATCCGGGAGCTCCTCGAGCGGGAGGACGTCTACGAGTGGATGGCCGAGGCCCTCCCCCTGAGGCGCGGCCTGAACCCGCTGTCGGTGGATCCCGAATTCGAGGACTACTACTTCGAGCAGGCCACCCGGGGCGCCTACGACGACTACTGGAAGAGCCTGGGCAAGAACTGGGAGGAGCGCTACGAGCAGACCGCGGACATCCCCATGATCCACGTGGGCGGCTGGTACGACATCTACGGCAAGGGGACGGTGGACAACTTCGTGGGTCTCTCGGCGTTCAAGTCGTCGGAGATCCGCCTGGTCATGGGACCGTGGATCCACGGCTCCAGCGCCCCGGAGCGGCCCTGGGCCGGGGAGGTGGACTTCGGCCCCGACGGGGCGATCCCCGACTTCGCCACCACCTTTCACCGGCGCTGGTACGACCACGTGCTGAAGGGGGAGGAGAACGGGGTCGAAGACGAGCCCCGGGTGCGCCTCTTCGTCATGGGCACCGGCGACGGCTCCCGGACCCCCGAGGGGCGCCTGGCCCACGGCGGCTACTGGCGCACGGGCCAGGAATGGCCCCTGGAGGAGACCCGCCTCATCCCCTTCTACTTCCGGGGCGACGGGAGGCTGAGCCGGGACCCCCCCGGCCCGGCGGAGGGCTCCACGACCTACACCTTCGACCCCGAGGACCCGGTGCCGACGATCGGGGGCGGGGTCTCGGGGCGCCTGAACGACGGCGCCTTCGACCAGCGGGAGCGCCCCGATCTCTTCGGCGCCGAGCCGCCCTACCTGCCCCTGAAGGCCCGGAGCGACGTCGTGGTCTTCCAGACCCCGCCCCTCGGGGAAGCCGTGGAGGTGGTGGGCCCGATCCGGGTGACCCTGCACGTCTCGTCCACGGCGCCCGACACCGACTTCACGGTGAAGCTCCTCGACGTCCATCCCCCGAGCGAGGACTTCCCCACCGGCTTCGACCTGAACCTCACCGACGGGATCATCCGGGCCCGGTACCGGGAGAGCCCGGAGCGGCCCGGGCTCATGACCCCCGGGGAGGTCTACGAGATCACCTTCGACCTCTTCCCCACGGCGAACCGGTTCAAGGCGGGCCACCGCATCCGGGTCGACGTCTCGAGCAGCAACTTCCCCCGCTTCGACGTCAACCCGAACACCGGCGAGGCGATCGGGGAGCACCGCCGCACCGTCAAGGCGGACAACACGATCCACCACTCGTCGGAGCACGCCTCCCACGTGGTGCTCCCCCTGGTGCCGGCCCCCCGGTGACGAGGCCCCGGTCCCCTGAGCCCCCGATGACGGAGCCCCCGGGTCCGTGACCGATCCCGAGACCACGGGGCGCTTCGCCGGCCGCGTCGCCGAATACGCCCGCTGGCGCCCCGGATATCCCCCGGAGCTCCTCGCGCTCCTCCGGGAGGAGCTGGGCCTGAAGCCCGGGGACGTGGTGGCCGACGTGGGCTCGGGCACCGGCCTCCTGAGCCGGCTCTTCCGGGAGAACGGCCATCCCGTTCTGGCGGTGGAGCCCGATCCGGAGATGCGACGGGTCGCCGAGGAGGAGCTGGGAGGGGTGCCCGGCTTTCGCAGCGTGGCCGGCCGGGCCGAGGAGACGAACCTGGAAGCCGGGAGCGTGGACCTGGTCGTGGCGGGACAGGCGTTCCACTGGTTCGACAGGGACGCCGCCCGGGAGGAGTTCCGCCGGATCCTCCGGGAGCCCCGGCGGGTGGCCCTCGTGTGGTACACCCGTGTGGTCGGGGCCGGCCCCTTCATGGAGGCCCTGGAGCGCCTCCTCCTCGAGCACGGCACCGACTACCGCTCGGTGCGCCACGACCGGATTCCCGGGGGCGAGCTGCGGGCCTTCTTCGCCTCGGGCTACCGGCGCAGGTCCCTTCCCCACGGACAGGTCCTGGACCGGGAGGGCCTCCGGGGACGGCTCCGATCCATGTCGTACCTTCCGGCGCCAGGGGAATCCGGTCACGACGAAGTGCTCGCCGCGGCGGACCGGCTCTTCCGGGAGCACGCCGGGGACGGCCGCGTGCGGATCGAATACGAGCTGGAGGTCCACCTTGGGCGGGTGTAGGGAGGTCGGCGGCGCGGTGCTCGGCGCATTTCTGGCGCTGAGCGTCTCCGCTGGGGAGGGGGCGACGCAGGAGACCGAGGACGGGGGCGTCCTGGGACCCTGTCCCGACCGGGTCGCCTACCGCCCGGAGGGGGAGGGCGGGGGGAGCCGGGCCGGGCGGTCCGGCTTCCGTGGTCGTCTCTTTCCCGACGGAGACGTCTTCCGGTCCCTTCTGGCGGACATGATGGAGCCCCGCTTCTACGGGAGTGTGCGCCGCGTCGACTTCGACGAGCCCCCGCTTCCCAGCGGCGGAGACGACGAGATCGCGGCGGGGCTCGTGGCCCTGGGGGAGAGGCTGGACGTGTGGGGCCTGCGGGACGAGGGGGCGTGCGAGGGGCTGCAGATCGGGATCTTCGGGAGCGTCTTCTCCCAGTTCAACATGGACGCGCCCTCCTCGGATCTCCTCAACACCGACTTCACGGCGGGCCTCCGGGTGACGGGTCGCCGGGGTCCCTGGTCGGCCCGGCTCCGCTTCTTCCACCAGAGCAGCCATCTGGGCGACGAGCTCCTCCTGAACAATCCCGGGGTCGAGCGGGAGAATCTCAGCTTCGAGACCGTGGACGGGCTCCTGAGCGTGAACGGACGGGCGGGGGGTGTGGTGCTCTGGAGGCTCTACGGCGGCGCCGGCTACATCGTCCGGTCCTCCTCGGAGCACGAGCGGGGGGTGGCCCAGTGGGGAGCGGAGCTCCGGGGCCCCCTGTGGGACGCGGGAGACGACACGCTCCTCCGGCTGATGGCCGCCGGAGATCTCCGGTCCTTCGAGGACCGGGACTGGGGGACGACGTCCAGCGTGAAGGCGGGCGTCGAGTGGGCGTCCCGACCGACCACCCGTCGGATCCGGCTCCTCCTCGTCTACCTCGACGGATTCGTGCCCTTCGGACAGTTCTTCACGAGCACCCAGCTCACGAGCTGGGGGATCGAGTTCCAGGTGAACCTCTGAGCGGCGCCCCCCCTGCAGCCCCGGTCACGATCGTCGGGCGCCCCCCGGCCGCGCCACCGCGGTCATGGCGCCCAGGGGGACCCAGGGCCGGAGGACGCAGAGGGGCGCCGTGAGGAACCGTCCGAGGACGAAGGCCGGGAAGTCCGGCTCCAGGGACCCTTCGAGGCTCCGACCCCGGGCCACCTGCCTCCCGAGCCACCAGAGGGTCCAGGGGTGGAGCGTGCCCCGGCGCTCGAGATCGACTACGTCCCAGCCGGTCTCGGTCAGGATCCTACGGAGGGTTTCGGGCTCGTAGGCCGCCCCGTGGCGGGGCGCGTCGTAGCCGATCCAGCTCTCCCCCTGGAGGCGCCGCGCAAGGGAGCCGTGGTCCGGCACCTCCACCACGAGCGCGCCTCCCGGGCGGGTCAGCTCCCGGAGCCGGCCAAGGAAGGGCCGGGGCTCGTAGGCGTGCTCCAGGACGTGCCAGAGGGTGATCAGGTCGAAGGGCTGGGCGGGATCCAGATCCTCCGGGCCGCCCGTGCGCAGCTCGAGGCCGGACCACTCGGAGGGCTCGTCCCCCCACGCCGCGTCGCTGGTGTCCACGCCCACGCAGGTCCATCCCGTCGCCCGCTGGAGCGCCCGCAGGAACGTCGGGCGGCCGCAGCCCACGTCGAGCACGCGGATGCCAGGATCGGCTTTCCAGCCGTCGCCGGACGAGCCCGGTCTCCCTGGCCGTCGCCCGCCGCCGTCGCTCGCCGGTCCGTACCGGCTGAGGGCCCTGTAGGCTCGGCGGATCCGGGCCCGGTCGGTGGCGCTCTCCGCCCTCTCCACCAACGGCGCCCACCGCCCCCACGCCCCCGGCTCCCGGTGGGGCAGGTAGCCCGGGCCGTAGTATCGGTCCAGGGAGACCGGGTCGGGGCGGGGATTCAGGTAGACGAGGCCGCAGTCCGAGCAGCGCACGAAGCGGAAGCGCTCGCCCCGGTCCGGGGCCAGGTGGGGCGGCGTCACCGCCACCGGGACGGCCTCCCTTCCGCCGCAGAGGAGGCAGGGCGTGGGGTGGAGGTGGGACTCGGGCACGGGCGCGGGCTGGAGAGCGCGGTTCGCGGGGATCCGGATTCCGGAGCGCCGAAATCTAGCGGCCTGAAGGGGCTTCCGTGAGTGGCCGGGAGCCGGCTCGAAGCCGGGCCCCGAGCGTCGAAGACCGAGTCGCTCGGGTCCACATGTCGTACGCAAAGAGGAAGGAAGCGCGCGCGGCCGGCGATATAGGCGATTTCCGCCCTTGCGGGAAGTGGGCTTGGCGGGGATCTTGAAGAGGATAGGAGATACCAGCCTATCTCGGAGGGGCCCAGCCCGCAGGTCGCTCCGGCCGTGCTGGACCCCGGAGGTCGTCAGCGATGCCCAGGGAGGCACCGACGCTATGATCAGCCCAGCTTGCAGACGATCCCTCTTTCCGTTCCTTGCTCTCGTCTGGCTCGCTCTGACGGGATGCGCACGTGGTTCCTTCGACGATTTGCGTCCGCCGGCTCCGGCCAACGTCGTGTCCGCAGCTCAGTCCCTGCGTGCAGGCCGAACCCCCCATGTCGTTCTGGCCCCCGGTACGGGGGCCTACGTGGAGCTCAACAACGAAGGGGTCGAACGATACAATCGTGGAGACCATCGAGGCGCTGAGCGGAGCTTCCGCAGAGCCGTGCGGGCGAATCCCGACGCGGCACTCCCGCGGGCGAACCTCGCCGAGACGTTGCGACGGCTCGCCGTCCGCGAGGCCGCTCGGGGCTCTCAACCGCAGTTGTTCGGCAGGGAGGGGAAGAAACGACACTTCGAGAGTCCGCGTCACGCGGCGAGGGCGAACGGAGACCGGCTCTTCCTGCGGTTCGAGGGTGAAGCGGACGATCTGCTCGCCGAAGCGTGGAAAGAGGCCGATCGAGCGCGTCACATGGGTCCGACCTCGGATCACCCTCACTTCGTGAAGGCGTGGATTCTCACGGAGGACGCGTACAACCAGGGCTATCCTGACAAGGCCATCAAGCGTCTCGAGGAAGCCGTCTCGCTGAACCCGGGATATACGCCGGCGTACGTGGCGCTGGCCGCGAATCTCCGGGGTCATGCTTTCAACTATATGGGTGACGGTGTGGGCTCCATCGATCCACGTCTCCTCGATCAGGCGGAAGAGGTCGTTCGGATCGCATTCCGCCTGGAGCCCGGACGGGAGGATGCCTCCGCTGTCCGGAATGCAATTCGGTCGGAAAGGCCTCCTAGCGTCCTCTCCGGGACGACGCGATGGCGCCGCATACCGGGCTCGGCGAACCGGAGCGTCCCCGGTAATTTTCTCCGGCTCGCGACCGGCACGGCTCTGGCCTATTCGACCGGCAATCCCGAAGTCCTCCGGGAGATGCAGAACCTGCCGCGCGCAAGCGGCGAGGGGCCCCGGTTGGACGAGATCGCGGACCTGTCGAGGCGGCTCCTCGAGCCCGTGGAAGGAGGGCTTGCCCGCCAGAACGCCGCCCTCGAGGCCGAGAACCGTCGGGTGCTCGCCGAGGCCACCGAACAGGCCCGCCGCCAGGAGGAAGCGGAGCGCCGCCGGCGGGAGGAAGCGACCCGCCGTCGCGCGGAGGGGCGGCGGCAGGCCGCCGCGAGCGGCCGCCAGGACGAGGGAATGCCCCTCCCGAGCGCTCCGACCGTCGGACCCACCCCGGAGGAGCGCCGGCTAGCCGAACAGGAGGAAGAGCAGCGCCGGGAGGCGGCCGACCGCGGGCAGCGGGAGGAAGACCGCCGGAGAGCCGCCGAGGAAGAGCGTCGGCGACGGGAAGAGGAGGCCCGCCGCACGGCCGAAGAGGAGCGCCGGGCGGGCTACCCGCCTGCTTGCCGGAACATCCGGACCCGCCGCCCGGGGATCCAGGGGGACTTCTCCTGGGAGCTCGAGCGGTGCCTGAGCGCCCACGCCCTGATGGAGAACACCCGCACCGTCACGATCACCGTGCACGACGCCTGCGAGGTCCTGCGGGGAAACCGTGTCGAGTTCATCTTCGAACCGGAAGGGGCGATCCGGCAGGGCAATGTGTGGACCGGGGCGTGGATCGGCGGCCCGATCAGCTACTCGGGCGGAGTCGTCCTGCCGACCAGCGCGGGCAACGCGGTCAAGAGCTTCTGGAGCGCGGACCGAAGCCCCCACCGCTTCCAGCTCAGCTACGACACCCGCAGGCACCCGAACGGGACCATGCCCTGGTACTGGATGATCACCCACGCCGACGGGCGCGACGAGAACCGGAACGTCCAGGTACCCCTGAATCGCTCCGGCGCCTACGACTTCAGGGGCGAGTACACCGGAAGCGTACCGAGCTGCTCGTGAAGGGAGATCGGGCGCCCCGACGAGCCCCCTCCGGGACCGGACGCGGCGCCCACCGTAACCCTGGTCGGTGACGTGGCAGCCACCGTGCCCTCCCCTACCATCGCCTCGCTCATCCTCGTCCTCTCGCTCGCCTGCTCCGCGGCCCCTTGGGCGGCTTACGAGCCCACCACGGCTCCGTCGCCGAACCTCGCCTTCGTCGCCCTCGGGCAATGAAAAAGAGTAGGAAAAGTCCACCGTCTCGTCCGGTTTACCTGCCCACCGGATTGCTGTAGCTTTCTGGTCTCGCGCCGCTAGCTCAACTGGCAGAGCAAGTGACTCTTAATCACTAGGTTCGGGGTTCGAGTCCCTGGCGGCGCACTGGGCCGGGAGTCCCTCGGGGAGGGGGCTCCCGGCTTTTTTTTCGTGTCGCCGACCCCCGCGGTCTGCGACCCCCCTGCTCGACATGCCGCCGAAAGGTGCGTGCTTTCGCTGGCCCTGCGCTTGAGCGGCCGGTCTGTGAGCACGGCCTCCCGAGCGGCGTGGGACACCCGCAGCTGGTACGTGCCCTGACGCGCCTTCCTCCGCTTCCCGGCACCGGCGTGGGTCACGTCCTTGAGCGACGGGTCCTTCCGCTTCATCACCTGATCGGCTGGCCCGAGCAGCCGCACTTCGCCGCTATCGGTGGGTCGACGCCCACTGCGAGCCGTGCTGCGGCACCTGCTCATGCGCTAGGCGGACCGCTCGTCACCTCGCGTGAGGTGATCCGTCAGGAAGCAGGGCATTCCCCCGCACGTTCTTCCAGCGGCAGGCGCGCCCATGCGGGGCTTCGCTCTCCCGCTTTCCATGGCTCACGGCGAAGGAAGGGAACGAAACGGAACAGCCGAAGAGCCGGAAGAACGCCGAAGAAGAAGCCCCACCCCAACACGAATCCCACGGGACCCAGGATGTAGTGATCGATCAGCGCAGGCAGGAACACGATCGTGAGAAGCACCGCTTCAGCGAGGTAGAGGGGCGTGGATTTGAGCCCGGGGTTCGGTCGATAGCCTTCGCGATCGAGGCGGACGTGGGAATAGAGTCGATCCGACAGACGCCCTCCGACGAGGAAACCAATGGACCATGCGGCCAGTCCCTCCACCTGTCCCACGACCGGCAAGTATCCTGTGATCCCGATCCAGCCGATGGTCCACAGCGCCAATGTCAGGAGGACGAAGAACAACACCACACCCAACGGGTCGGGAATCCAGAGGCCGACGATCGCGCCAAAGTAGCGCCACAGCCGCCCGCGCAACTCCTGCAGGGCATGGACGAAGGTCAGGGTTACGTTGACACCGAGCATCACGGCGAGGGCGGCGATCCAGGGTCCGAACAACGAGGCTCGATCGATGTGGCGCAGCATTTCCTCGAGCATGGCAGACCTCCTCCTACCAGGCGACATGGGTCGATGCGCTCGAACGCGCGTGGTCTACGTCATGTCATGGAAGCCCCGGGGTTGTCGTTGCGGCGCCAGGTGATGGCGTCGTCTCCGGTCAGCGGAGAGAGTCCGCCAGCGAGGGTTCCGGATCCCGCTCCGGTCCGATCGGGCCAACGCGCTCCTTCTCAGCCTTTTCCGTTCGATGATCGGGCCACGGAGAGAAGCCTCACGGCCGCCGTCGCGCCGACCGCGGCGGTGGAGAGGATGGCGATCACGGCGTCGAACGTCGTCCGCTGCGTGACGAAGAGGAAGGCCGCGACCGCCCCCACGGCGAGCAGGATGGGGAAACGGAGACGCTGCCACGCGCTGGCTCGCTCGTCCCGCTCCCAATCCGCGACGGTGGCGGGGGGGATCTCCTCCCGGACGAATCTGGCGAAGCTTTCGTTCATCAGCCGGAGCTCGGGTTCCAGGACGACGATTTCCCTCTCTAGGAGGCGTCGGACCGCCCGCTCGCACTTCGGATTGACGACGGCGCCGGCCGCGAGCTGGCCGACGACGAGCCTCTCCTGGCGCTCCAGGATCGACCAGAGGGCGTGATAGTAGCTGTCCGCCATCTCCCGCATCTGCTCGATGAGCGTCTCGGCCGTAACGCCCCCCGTATCGTCCATTTCGGCGATTTGTGTCTTGATGCGGGCGGCGATCTTCGAGAGGGCCGGAAGGGTTCTCGACTCATAATCCAGCAGTTTCTTGTGCTCCTTCTCGATCTTGGCTTCTCCGTCGCGTGACCCGGGGCTGGATGTTCGCCATTCGTCCCGGGGGCCGAACGATACGACCCGAACCTTCACGAACTGCCCCAGGACGCGGATCCACCGATGGGTCTCCTCGTCTCCCTTCGCTCGGATCTCGGCGGATCGCGGGAAGAGCGCGCTGGGCTCGCGACTGGTGAGGAGAAGGACGGTGCGCTGCTCCATGTGCACCAACTCTTCAAGCCGAGAGAGCAGCGGACGGCTCCAGGATCGGTCCGTCAGCTGCTGATCGAAGTGATCCAGGCAGATCGGCCCCTTTCCTCGGATCCCGTTCGCGAGGTTCATCTCGTTCGTCGCCTCGTCGTCGCCCATCAGATCGAGCAGATCGACATACTGTATCCCGTGCTCTTCGAGGATCTCTCGAAGGTCGTCGCGACTCATGGAACGGGTACAGACGACGATCATGGACTCACCGAATTCTTCGGAACCCGAGAGGTGATCGGTGAGGGACGTCGGCGGCGCGTAATCCAGGTCGAGGAGAAAAACCCGCCGCCCTGTCCACGCCGGGATCCAGAGCAGGACCCCGGCGCCCAGGACCAGCCCGATCCCCCACCAGCCCGTCGGGAGCCAGAGGCCCGAAGGGATCTCGGAGTAAATCGTTTCCGGTGGGTCCTTGAGCCAGAGGGTGTCCCCGGCGCAGACCCACTCGAAGCCGTCCTTTTCGGCCCGGGTCAGACCGGCCATCTTCGTCGCAACGCGGGTGGCGTACAGGGCCGGAACCTCGAGGAAGGGTTCCAGCGTCTGGCGCAGGGCCGCCCGGCGCTCCCACCGGCACAGCTCCGTCACGCTATCCGTCCAACTCACCGGCGTGTCCCCCGTCCGGGCGAATTCGGGCTGAAACGCCAGGCCGGTGATCTCGTCCTCGATGACGAGGGGGTCGAAAGCCTCTGGGAGCCCGCTGTCGCGGTGGTCGGCCCGCACACGTGCGGCCCGATCGTGCAGACCCTCGACGATCACCACCTGCTGATGTCGGACCAGGCGTTCGAGGTGCTCGGCGAAGGCCTCCTGATAGAAGACGAGAGCCGGCAGCAGACCCATCACGGCGAGCGTGAGGGCGGCGGACGTCACGTAGGCGGGTCGGACATCCTCCCGCGAATGCGGTTCCTCCTCTTTCTTCAATGTCAGGACATGGGCCCGGTAGCCGGCCCAGGACACGAGTCCGAGCTGGGGGATCCAGAGGAGGATGGACCAGCCCGCGAGGACGTGGATCGCGAGTTGCAGGACCGTGGCCGCGACGAGGAGTCCCCACCCGAGGACGGACGCCTTGCGCCAGGCCGGAACCCGGACGCGGGGAACGTGCTTCACACCCTTCGCCACCACCACCAGACCGAGGGCGAGGGCCTGGACCGGAACGAGAAGGGTGCTGGGGTGGACGGGTCGGTCGATGGCGAGGAGGGCTTGTAGAAGGAGCAGAAGGGCGAACCCACCCAGCATCCGGTTGAGAAGCACGTATTTCTCCGGATACCGGACATCGGGCCACACCCACTGGAGCCGTCCCGGCGTAGTGAACTCCACGGCCAGGACCACGACCCAGAGGACGATCACCCAGGCGCCGAACATGGAGAGGGCGAAGGAGAGCGTCTGGAAGTGGACCGTCCCCGGATATTGATCATCGTATATGACCACGACGGAGAGGGGCGTGTCCGAGATCGGCTCGACGCGCAGGCGGCTCGGACGGCCCATGTAGACCGCGTTCAGATGACCGCCGGACCGGGCGGCGACTAGGGCGCGGAGCGTCGGGTTGTCGCTCGTCTCCTCGAAGAAGTTCTCGTCGAGGTTTCGCTCGGGACGCGAGTGGAAGAGCGTTCGGCCGCTCGGCTCGATCACCGCGAACCCGACTCCGGGTGGAAGCACGGGCCGATCGACGGACGCCAGGGGGGCGAGGATGACGGAGACACCCCTCACCCCACGGGGACACGGCTGGGTGTACCAGCCTCCGACCCAGCAAAAGGGCAGCGACAGCGCCGTCACGTTCTCCCCCGTGGTCTTCGACCGGAGCGACTGGACGAAATATTGGCTTCCGCGGATTGGATCGGGTCCGGCGGAGTCGCCCTCGAGGGTCCAGCCGGTCCGTTCCCGCATCCGCGTGAAGTAGGGTCGGTCGTCCACCCGAACGTGGGAGGTGTTGGACCCGCGGGGCGTCCACTTCGCCAGCTGCATGCCGGATGAACTGGTCCAGAAGACCATCTGGAAGGAGACGTAGCGACCCTTCAGCGTATCCCGCAGGAAGTCCGTCCAAGAGTGGACCGGAACGGTATCAGGAATGGCCGGGAAGATCGTGTCTCGGGAATACAGGGACCAGTCCTGGAGCCACGCTGCCAGGGTGTCGTCGTCCGCGGGGTCATCGGAGTCCAACGGATAAACTCGCGCGTTCCGCGCGGACTCTACGAACTCGTCGTTCCGGCGTCCCAGCTCCTCCAGCGCCGATCGGACTTCCTTCTCGAATGTCCTTCCCATCTGCAACGCGAGGGCCTCCAACCGAGTGTCCAATTTCTCCGTGAGGCGTCGGTAGTACGCGAGATCTCCCAGGACGAGGCCCAGGAGACCGCTGGTCACCACCAGGGAGAACCCGAGGAAGTAGACGTCCCGGGTGTTGACCCGCTCCCAGGGGCCCATGAGGGCGACGCGCAGGCAGGGAAGGCCCAGGACGGTGACGATCAGCAGGAGACCCAGGAAGACGATGTGACGCGTGCCGAGAGCGAGGCTTTCAGCTCGGAACTTGGCGGTCGAGACGAGCCCACCGACGGCCCAGCTCTGTGGCGTGTATTCCGTGGAGTCGGTATCCCTGTTGTCGGGAGAAGGGATCCGGAGCGGCTGGAGAAAGACCAGGTAGTCCCGGCCGGCGATCGTCTCCTCTCGGACCGTGCTTCGATCCGTGTGCCGGATACCTGACGAGTCGGCCGGGGGGATTTCCCGCATGCGGAGGCCGCCCGCCTCGGCCACGAGGAGCGCTACCCGTCCCGAGTCCGCGACGAAGACGGCGTCGAAGAGATCCGTGTTCAGGGCACGCCGGATCGGGTCGAGGGTCCAGGTCGCCCCCGCTCCCTTCCCCTCCAAGGCGTCACTCGTCTCGGCGCTGTCGGGCACAACGCAGAGGTCGAGGTGTTGATCGATCTTGATGAGCGGCCTGCTGCAGCTCCGGATAGAGCGACGGGAGAGGTTCGGGATCAGCCCGGCCTGTTCGCGCCAATCCGATGTGTCTCTTGCCAGTCGTGCCAGGATGTCCAGACGGCTTTCGATGCGGGCCTCGACGGTGCGACCCATCCGGTCCAACTCACGGAGATTTCGATCAGTGAGGCGATCCCGGTTGGAGATCGTGCGCCACCCGTAGAACAGGCCGAGCACCAGTAGGAGGATGAGAGCGGACCAGATCACGAAGCTGATGGTGTCGGGGGATTCACGGCGTCCCCGGCCTCGGTTGTCCTCCTTCGGTCTGGTTCTGGGCTCCGGAGACGGCGCTTCGTCGGAGCCGGATCCCTGATTCGTCGGGCTCACGTGGTGTCCCTCACGAGTATCTGGAGGGGGCTCGGGGGCTGGGGATGGGGATAGGGAGCACCTCCGGCACGATTCGGCCGGGCATTGGGGACGGTCCACCCCGTACCGACAACTTGCCGGGGTGGGTGACGGATGCGGATCGACACCATGAGACCTAAGATAAGGTGGTCGTGCTGCCGCAGCGCACGGGCGGCGTATCCCGGGTCGGGGGGGGAGAACCCTCGAATCCCGCCGGGTGTCCCTACCTACGGTCTCAAATCAAACGGCTTCAAGACCATAATCCTCAATATTGGATCCACATTATCACCGGGATCCACCGGTCCCATGGCGTCAGCACGTAAGTCCAACACATCGCCAAGGGATATCCCGAGTCCTGTTCGCTAAATTGCCACGAGACTGCGGTCGGTGTCGTCCGTCAATGTCTTGGGGTCTGGGTTGGCCTCTGACTCGAAATCAACTCCCCGACTGATTCTCTCCGAGATCCCTCCCTGTAGCACGTAGTAAATCGAGAGTTCTCCCATCGCAGGAAAGCGGAGCGTAGGGCCAATGAAGACCGTGGTGGCGGGGAGGACTCGGTTGACTCGGTCCTCAACGAACTGTACACGCTCCTCGGGATAGATGCTGTCCAACGGCAACGTACGATCGTCAATGGTTACAGTAGGTAAGGAAACTGGATCGAATGCAGCCCAGGCAATCTCAACCTCTGCGGAAACTCCGAGTCGAACGTCAGTCCTGTTGATCGGAAAGTAGTCGACGATCCCCCCCATCGTTACTCGCTCTGCGTTCTCAATAATGGTCTCTTCGCTCAAACTCGCTGTAGCTCCTGCGTTTGTCTGTGACCCGTCGGTGGATTGTGTAACCAGTTGCGGGTCATTCGTGGCAAAGGACGTCCTCAACCGCAGGATCCAATCTCCAGCCGATAATGCTCGGGCTCCATAGAAATCAATCTGGAAGCCCCCGCTCGAAAGAAGCCGATTGTCTGTGGGTGAGGTGTTTGGCTGGCTGAGTGTGAACACTCCTGACAGTTCGGTAGTAACGGTAGGCCCACCAAGACCTCCCCTGACCTCTGTCCACTCGTCCCTTGAGAGGGCCCTGGGATCGCCGCTGCTAGACAGGTAGCGACTGGAGAACTCAGGATATGCAGTCCGTGCAATGGCGCCCTCAAACTTGGCATTAATGTGGTCTGCAACGGCGCCGATTGTCGCATAATCGCGTAGATCCAACTGTGTTCGACTGCCATTTGCACCGATAAAGACAATTCTTCCACCGAATATTCGGACCCGACTTCCAGGTCGTAAGAGCTGCTGGGCAGTTGAATCAGCCGGCTTGATGTGCAGTACAGTCTCAAATCGAGACGTTGCTGTATCTCTGGGAAGGGGAGGCAGGTTTGGAGGGGGCGCGTGCGTGCTCTGCGCTCCAAGTTCCTCTGCAACGCCGTTAAGCCCTATTAGAATCGGAGAGACAATGAGTATCACCCAAACCGACAACACTGACAGTCGATGGATGCTTTTCCATGGACCGTTAACCATGACAGCTGTCCTATCCAGGACGATAGACGGCATGAGGAAAGGCGGACGCTAGACACACTGCCAGTGCGCTCTCGGGGGCGCGTTGTGGGGGGGCTCTTTCTTATGCCCACATGACGTCGTGTGTCAATCGTTTTCTTGTGAACGCACAGCTGCAATGTGGGCAGAGAGATCTCCAGATCCGCTGAGAAGGGATCTCTCACTGTGTTAGTCCCTGTCCTTGTCAAGCTTGAGATTAGGACCTTCCGGCCGGTGCCGATTGAAGAGCTCGGGGCTGGTCCAACCCAGTTCTACGTGGATGATGAGATGGATGCTCTACTCATGACCAGCTCACGGCTGGTGGTTCGAAGACAAGAACAGATTTGGATGTTGCATATCAGCCCTCTCGACTTGCCCCGTTCGGTGGGCAGAGGATGGGGCGCAAGCCGCCCGAGAACGCTTAAACGGATCGAAAAGACCTGAACACCCGTGTTCCGCTGAGCTGCTGAGCGGGAACGGGAAACGAAGTCTTTGGAAGGATGCCAAGATCTCGGCATCAATCTCTTGATCACAAGGTTCGGGGTTCGAGCCCCTGGCGGCGCCCCGACCACCTTCGCCGGCTCGCTCCTCATTTGCCGCCCGCCACGCACCGGACGCCGAGGGAGTAGCCGTGATCGACGGGGGAGCGGTGGACGCGCGGGTCCCGGCTCAGATCCCGGTGCCAGGCGGTCTCTCCGGACCGCTCCTCGGTCGCGGTCCAGAAGGCCGCGCGCCCGCCCTTCCTCCGGGGGGTCCCGTCGGGGCGCATATAGCCGGTCAGCCCGGCGTCGAATCCCGAGCCGCCGCCCCGCCGAAGCTTCGCGCCCTCGTTCGTGCCCCGGTAACGGGTCCCGGCCAGATCCGTCTCGTCCATCCCCAGCGCCGACTCCAGCCGGGGCCGGTCGCCCTCTGTCGGGAGACGCCAGCCCGGCGGACAGGATTCCAGCGCCACCGGCCACGTGTAGAGCCGGCCCGACTGCCTCGCAGGCGGACGGATCGTCTGCGAAGCAGCGGCTGCCGGGACCGGCGTCGTAGCGCAGATTCTCGGCCAGCCATTCCTGCCCGCCGATGACGACCGTCCGGTAGGAGGCGCCGTCCCGGGGATCGGTGGCCTCTTCGGCGCGCCGGGCGGAGGGGGCCTGCGCCGCTGCTCGGTCGGGGCCAAGGGGCAGCCGAGATACCAGCGAAACCATGGCCGCGGCGAGGAGGAAACGGAGGGCGAGCGCCGGCATCATCGATCGAGGCGCGGGAGGAACGGACGGCACTCCAGAACGGCCGCTTCTTCGGCGAGGCCCGGGGCGCCCGTTGCTCGGCGGTGGCGGCCTTCGCCGAGACGAGCTTGCGACGGTGCGACGACGCACCGATTCCCGCGCGAACTCTCGTCTGTCCATCGATCGTCGCGGTGCCGAGGGAAAGAGGAAGGCACACCGTCGAGACCTACCAAGAGGATCGACCGCCGTCTTGGACGCCCATGGGCGTTGTATGCAATGGACCCGAGGACCGTAACATCCGTCCCTCTCGATCCGTCCTATCCACGGACCCCAAAACCGGAGGGCTCCCTTGTCGCTTGTGCTACCGGGATAGAAGAATCGTCCGGTGAAGCAGGCCCCCGGGACGGCATTGGGTCCCCGCCAAAGCGAGGACCCGCCCATGGGCTACTCGGTGCTTTGCGTGGCTCTCGCATTCCTTCCTCTCTCACCGCTCTCCGCACAGCAGCGATCGGTGCCGTCTCCCGGCGACCGAATTCGGGTGTCGACGGACCCGTCGCCCTCCGTGCCCGAGTGGATCGTCGGCACCCTGGTCGGGACTTTCGTGGGCTTCGCGATCAAGGTCGAGCGGTGGGGGGAGGTGCCGCTGGGCGCGCCCTCCGGGGCCCTCCCCTCTCGATCCAAAGCCGGCCTCACGCTCTCCCTGGGGATCCCTTTCTGATCCGGGGCTCCCTCAGCCGTCGAAGCGGACCGACCAGATCCCGTTGAAGACGTCCGAGAGGTAGATCCGCCCGTCGTGGAGCTGGGGCGCCCAGACGCTGCCCTTTCCGTTCGCGCCGCTGGGGATCACGTAGCCGAGCTCCCGGCCCTGGGCGGCGAGGTTTCCGGAGAGCTCGCCGCCCACGTCGATCGCGCGAAGGCCGGCGTCGTACCAGGCGGCGTAGAGGATCTGCCGGTCCTCGTCCAGCCAGAAGTTGTGGGGAGTGTCACCGGGGACCCCGAAGGTCGCGACCTCGACGGGATTCGCCAGGTCCGACGCGTCGACGACGTGGAGCACGCCCTCGGACCCGGGCAACCCGGGGGTTGGAAAACGCTCCTCCCCCACGAAGACCGCGTCGCCCCCGGGCCAGTACCAGGCGTTGTGGACGCGGCCGCCGCCGGTGACCACCCGCCCCACCTCCACCGGATCGCTCGGCGAGCCAGAGCGGATTCCGTTGCCCACGTCCAGGATGATCAGGCCCGCGTCCCAGTGGGAGACGAAGGCCAGGCCGTCCCGGACGTAGACGTCGTGGACGATCGAGGATCCCCCGTAGAAGAGGGCCACCTCCGCCGGCGCGCCCGGATCGCTGACGTCGAGGACGTGGAGACCCCCGTCCCCGCCGGCCCCGTCTTCGACCACGAAGACGTGGTCCCGTCCGTCCAGCCGCTCGATCCAGACGTTGTGGACGCCGCCCTCCAGCCCCTGGGTGTGGTGCGCCAGGACCGTGGGTGCCGACGGATCCGCCAGGTCGAGGACGACGATCCCGTTCGTCCCCGCGCCGCCGCGCTCCAGGGTCGCCACGGCGAAGCCTCCGTCGGCGGCGACCTTTACGTCGTTCACCTTGGCGGCGGGAAGGGCGAGGGAGTCCACCCGGGTGATCCCCCCGTCGGGCAGGAGGCTCCAGACGAAGAGCCATCCGTCCAGGCTCTCGCACGGGGGCTCGGATCCGCCGCACGACCAGGGCTGGGATCCGGTGTATCCGTGGTCGCCGTGGACCCAGAGATCGGTGGTGTAGAGGTCCACCTCCCCGGAGCCGAGCACCGTGAAGCCCGACGCCTCCGTCTCGGGCGGCACGACCCGAACTTCGATCCCGCTCCGGACGCCCCCGACCTCCAGCGAGACCTCGGCCGTCCCGAGCGCCAGCGCTTCCACGTAGCCCCGGGGCTCCTCCTCGTCCTCCACCTGGGCTACGCTCACGATCTCCGGCGCGCTGCTGGACCAGGTCAGCTCGCTGGCATCCGTGAACACCGTCTGTCCGCACTCGTTGAGGACCGACGGCGTGAGGACCGTGCCGTCCCGAACGTGCTCCAGCGTGAGGGGGCTCTCCTCGTTGAAGCGGATCTCCACGACATCCGCGCTGCAGTACGACGGGTCGCTCTCGTCGCCGCAGCCCGCAAGAGTGCAGGCGACGGCCAGGCCCGCCGCCAGGGTGCGCGCGCGTCGGTGCTTCGGACGCATCTGTCCTCCAGCTGCCGTGTCGGCCTCCTCGCTCGCGGATTCTGTACGAGGGCTCCCCGGCGGGACTTTCGTCGCGGATCCGCGCGATCCCCGACGCCGACGGGCCGCGCCGCGCCGATCGACTCCATTGTGGACTCGGCCTCCCACCCCCAATAGGTGTAGAAGTAGCACACCCGAAAACGCAGTGGACACTCCTGCACGGTCGACCCCGCAGGGGGGGTGTCCGTCGAGGGGCCCTCGCGCGCCCGCGCCGGCCGCAGGGAGCCCTCGTAACCGGCCCCGGGGGGGACGATGGGCGACGAGCCGCTTCAGATACTGCTGGTCGAGGACAACGACGCCGACATCGCCCTCGTCCGGAAGCTCCTGATGGAGGGGTTTTCGACATCCCCGGTCGTCCTCGTGCGCCGGAGCCTTTCCGGAGCGATCATCGCCCTCCGGGAGAACCTCTTCGACGCCGTGATCCTCGATCTCGGCCTTCCGGACTCATGGGGGATTCGGTCCCTCGAACGCTTGCGGGAGACCGCTGACGACGTCCCCATCGTGGTGCTCACGGCCCTCGACGATTACGAGGTCGGACGGGAGGCGATCGCCGCGGGGGCCGACGACTACCTGCTGAAGGACGAGCGGTCGAGCGCCTTCCTGGCCCGCTCGATCCGCTACTCGATCGAACGGATGAGCATCCGGCGCCGGATGCGGAAGAGCGAAGAGCGTTTCCGGGCCCTGGTCGAGAACATCTCCGACGCCGTCCTCATGCTCGCCGACGGCGAGATCCGCTACGTCACCCCGTCGATCCGCAACCTCCTGGGCTACGTCCCGTCGGACTGGTCCCCGGACGAGTTCGTGAACGTCTTCCACCCGGAGGAGCGGGACACCGTGGCCAGGGCGCTCCGCTCGGTGGGTCGGGCGCCCGGCGCCAAGGTCAGCCTCGAGTGTCGGACCCACCACGTCGGGGGCGGCTGGCGCAGGGTCGAGCTCACGCTCCGCAATCTCCGGTCCGATCCCCTCATCGGCGGCCTGGTCCTCACCGTGAAGGACGTCACCGAGCGGAGCGAGGCCGAAGCCGCGAGACGCGCGGCCGAGGAGCGCTACCGCACGGTGGTCGAGAGCGCGCCGATCGGGTTCTACGTGGTTCAGGACGGCGAGATCACCTACGCGAATCCCCACCTTGCCGAGATCCTCGGCCGTCCCGCGGAGGAGCTCGTCGGCCGGGACCTCCTCGAGTTCGTGGACGAGAGGGACCGTCCACGGGTAGGGGAGACCCTCGAGGGGCACGCCCGGGAAGACGGGGAGGGGATCCAGCACGCGGTGAGGGGCGAGCGCGGTGACGGCGACCGGTTCGAGGTCGAGATCCAGGGAATCCGGGTCGAGATCGACGGCCGGCCCGCGGTGATCGGCTCGGTCCAGGATCGAACGGAGCAGAAACGGCTCACGGAGGGGCTCGTCCGGGCCCAGCGGATGGAGGCGGTGGGCCGCCTCAGCAGGGTGGTCGCCGGGGATTTCAACGACATCCTGACCGGCATCATCGGGCACTGCGATCTGGCCCTGGCCAGCCTCGACGACGCCGCCGAGGAGCGGCCCGACCTCGAGGGTGTGAGGCGGCAGGCGGCGAAGGGAGTGGGTCAGATCCGGAAGCTCCTCGCGTACAGTCGCCAGCAGGTCGTCCGCCCCCGGCTCCTCCATCCCAACCGCGCGATCCGCAACGTGAGCGGCATGATCGATCGCCTGATCGGCGAGGGGATCTCGGTGCGCAGCGAGCTCTCCGACTTCGCCGAGGTGGTGCGGATCGACCCGGGACAGCTCGAGCTGGTCGTCGTCAACCTCGTGGCCAACGCCCGGGACGCGATCGGGGACGACGGCGTGATCTCCATCGCCACGGAGAGCGTCGATCTCACCGAGGAGGAGGTGGCCCACTTCCCCTTCGAGATGCCCCCCGGACGCTACGTCGAGCTCTCGGTCACCGACGACGGCGTCGGCATGAGCCCCGAGACGCTGGAGCGGATCTTCGAGCCGTTCTTCACCACCAAGCCGGTCGGTGAAGGGACTGGCCTGGGCCTGGCCCAGGTCTATGGTTTCGCCCGCCAATCCGGCGGGACGGTGTCGATCCAGAGCGAGCTCGGCAAGGGAACCCGCGTGTCCTTGCTGCTGCCGCGCATGGAACAGGCTGTCTGCGCCATACCGGAGGATCAGGATGCGTCCGTGCGGGCCGGCCGCCCGGCACGGGTGCTGGTGGTCGATGATGACGCGGAAGTGCGCGAAGCGATGGTCGCGATGCTCGATGAGCTGGGTTATCAGGTCGACGAAGCACCTTCGGCGGATGACGCGCTGGCGAGGCTGGCCGACCGGCGTCAGCCGGCCATCGACATCCTGCTGTCGGATGTAGTCATGCCTGGGCGGCTGGATGGTGTCGGCCTCGCCGAAGAAGTGCAGCGGCTCTATCCAACGATCCCGATCATCCTCGCATCCGGGTACACCACGCGGATTGCCACCGAGCCGGCGGTCAGGGTGCTGGCGAAACCGTTCAGCCATCAGGCCCTGGCCGAGACCCTGTCGGAAATCCTCGACTCGAATACGCCCGCGCCTCCCGCCGCGCCGTGAGCGCCCGGGCAGGCGCCACGGGTGCGAGGGTCGGTTCGCTCCCCTCCTTCCGTCGCTCCGCCCTGCCGCAGCCCCTTACCCGTAGATGGCCGGCTCCCGATAGTGCCGGGTGCACGCCTCGCCGTTCTCGCGGAACAGGTGGCACTTGTCGGCCTTGAGGCCGGCGGCGAAGGTCTCGCCCTCGGTGACGCGCAGGTTGCCGTCGACGCAGAGGGTGATCACATCCTGCAGGCGTTCCAACGTGAGGTGCAGCAGGTTGTACTGGCCCAGGCGCTCGGCCACGGTGATTTGGCCATGGAAGGTGAAATCGGCCTGATCAGGCATGACGAAGTGCTCCGGGCGAATGCCCAGGGTGAGCGGGTCGCCGGGGCTCACCGCGCTGCCGTCCACCGGCAGGGTCAGCGGGAAGCCGCTGGGCAGTTCGATGGTGACGGCCTCGGGGCTGGCGGAGATGGCCCTCACGTCGACGAAGTTCATCTGCGGCGAGCCGAGGAAGCCGGCAACGAAGCGGTTCTGCGGGTAGTGATAAAGGTGCAGCGGCTGACCGACCTGGGCAATCTCGCCGGCGTTGAGCACGACGATCTTGTCGGCCAGGGTCATGGCCTCGACCTGATCGTGGGTCACGTAGATCATGGTGGAGCGGATGCGCTGGTGCAGGCGGGCGATCTCGATGCGCATCTGCACGCGGAGGAAGGCATCGAGGTTCGACAACGGTTCGTCGAACAGGAAAACCTTCGGCTCGCGGACGATGGCGCGGCCGATGGCGACGCGCTGGCGCTGACCGCCGGAGAGGTCCTTGGGCTTGCGTTCGAGCAGCTTGTCCAACTGCAGGATCGCCGCGGCCGCCTCGACGCGACGCGCGATCTCGCGTTTCTCGACACTGGCAAGCTTGAGGCCGAAGGCCATGTTCTCGGCCACTGTCATGTGCGGATAGAGGGCGTAGGACTGGAACACCATGCCCACCGAACGGTCCTTGGGGGGCAGGTCGTTGACGCGCTGGTTGTCGATGAACAGGTCACCGGAGGTGATGTCCTCGAGCCCGGCGATCAGCCGCAGCAGGGTGGACTTGCCGCAGCCGGAGGGGCCGACGAAGACGACGAACTCACCGTCTTCGATATCCAGGTCGATATGCCGGGTAATGGGCGTACCGTCGTAACTCTTGCAGATGTCGCGCAGCGTGACACTGGCCATCGTTGTTGTTCTCCGTAGATGTCGCCATGCACTTCGTTCGTTCGCAGCGGTGGGCCGCCCCGCCGCTGCCGGCTCCCTACCGCGCCAGCCGCGCGTAGCCGAAGCCGTGCGCCGGCAACCGCGCCCAGTGGTCATCGTACTCGGCGAAACTCGCCGGCACGTCCACCAGCGGCACCGCCTGTGCCGGCAGCTCGTAGCTGCGTGGCAGGTCGCCGAGGTTGAACAGGCACAACCAGGCTTCCTCACCCAGCCGGCGCTCGAATACCAGCAGGGCGTCGTCATGGTAGACCATGCGGATGTCGCCCTCGATCAGCAGCCGTTGCTCGCGCCGCCAGCCGAGGAAGCGCCGGTAGCAGTTGAGCATCGAATGCGGGTCGGCATCCTGCGCGGCCACCGACAGCGAGCGGTGCGAGTCGTCCACCGGCAGCCACGGCTGGCTGCCAGTGAAGCCGGCGTGATGCGCCTCGCTCTCCCAGGGCATCGGCGTGCGGCAGCCGTCGCGGCCCTTGAATTCCGGCCAGAAGGTGATGCCGTACGGATCGACCAGATCTTCATAGCGCAGTTCCGCCTCCGGCAGACCCAGCTCCTCGCCCTGATAGAGGCAGACGCTGCCGCGCAGGGACAGCAGCAACGCCATCAGCACGCGGCCGCGCTCCGGGTCGGGACGGCCGTCGAGCGCCCAGCGGGTCATCACCCGCACCACATCGTGGTTGCCCATGGACCAGCACGACCAGCCATCGGCCAGCTCGCGCTCGATGCCCTCCACCGTGCGGCGGATATAGGCCGGGCTGCACTGTTCGGTCAGCAGGTCGAAGGAATAGGCCATGTGCAGGGTGTCGCCGCCACTGGTGTAGGCGGCCATGGTGCGCAGGGATTCGTCGCAGCCGATCTCGGCCACCGACGAAGCGCCGGGGTAACGCTGCAGCAGGGCGCGCAGGCGGCGCAGGAAGGCCAGGTTTTCCGGACGGGTCTTGTCGTAGATGTGCCGCTGGTAAGCGTAGGGGTTGTCCACGCGCACGCCGATACTGCCCTCGCGGATCTCCAGGTTCGGCGGGTTGTCGCGCAACTCGAGGTCGTGGAAGTAGAAGTTGGCGGCGTCCAGGCGGAAGCCGTCCACGCCGAGCTTGAGCCAGAACTCCATGTCATCGAGCAACTGATCCTGCACGGCCGGGCAGTGGAAATTCAGGTCCGGCTGGCTGGATAGGAAATTGTGCAGGTAGTACTGCCGGCGCCGGCTGTCCCAGCTCCACGCGGGGCCGCCGAAAACCGAGAGCCAGTTGTTCGGCACGGTGCCATCCGGCTTGGGGTCGGCCCAGACGTACCAGTCGGCCTTGGCGTTGTCGCGGCTGGAGCGGCTCTCCACGAACCAGGGGTGCTGGTCCGAGGAATGGTTGAGCACCTGGTCGATCAGCACGCGCATGCCGCGCTCGTGGCAGGCTTCCACCAGCCGGACGAAATCATCCAGCGAGCCGAACAGCGGGTCGACGTCGCGGTAGTCGGCCACGTCGTAGCCGAAATCCTTCATCGGCGAAGTGAAGAAGGGCGACAGCCAGATGGCGTCGACGTTGAGGCTGGCGATGTAGTCCAGCTTGTGCAGCACGCCGGGCAGGTCGCCCACGCCGTCGCCGTTGCTGTCGAAGAAGCTGCGCGGGTAGACCTGATAGATCACCCCGCCGCGCCACCAGTTCTGAAGTTGCTCGGACATACCACGTACCTTGAGTGAGCGTGAAGACGGGGCCACTCTAGGTGCGGCAAGCGGTCGCAACATCCTCCGGCGGCGGGCGGACGCAGGCGTAACAGGCGGGCGTAGCTGGCCTGCCGAGCGAGGGCGTAGAGCGGCCCAGCGAGCCGGTCAGCGGACCCGCGCCGGGTTGCCGACCACGGTGGCGCCGGCCGGCACGTCGCGGGTGACCACGCTGCCGGCACCGATCACCGCATCGTCGCCCACCGTCACACCCGGGAGGATGATCGCCCCGCCACCGACCCAGACATTGCGACCGATATGGATCGGCCGACCGAACTCCACGCCCGAACGACGCGCCTCGGGGTCACGCGGATGGTCGGCGGTGTAGAGCTGCACCGCCGGCCCGATCTGCGCACCGGCGCCGATGTGCACCTCGACCACATCGAGAATCACACAGTTGAAATTGAGAAAGGCGCCTTCGCCCAGGTGGATGTTGTAGCCGTAGTCGCAGTGGAACGGCGGACGGATCACCGCGCCGGCACCGACCGAGGCCAGCCGCTCGGCCAGCAGCACCCGGCGCTCGTCCGGTGAGGCTGCCAGCGCTGCGTTGTAGCGCACCATCCAGGCCTTGGCCGCCGCCTGGTCGGCGAGGATTTCCGGGTCGCCTGGGTGGTACAGCTCGCCCGCCAGCATCTTCTGTTTCTCACTCATTGCCATGGCAACGCCTCCTTCGCTGAAAGCCCGAGGGTGCCACAGCGCCCGCCGCGCCTTCCTCCTCCCTGACGGTCGCGAGCGGATGAGACGATCGACGGTCGCGCCTTCGCATTAACCGCCGGGCTCGACTAGGGTTGTTGCACCTCTCCCCCGTCCGGAGCACTGCCCGTGAAACTGATCGGTCGCTACATGTCGCCATTCGTCCGCCGCGTCGGCGTCAGCCTGCATCTGCTGGATATACCGTTCACCAACGAGCCCCTCAGCGTTCTGACGGATAGTCTGAAGATCCGCGAATACTCGCCGCTGGGTCGAGTGCCCGCCTTGGTGCTGGACGATGGCCGGGTGCTGATCGACAGCAACGCCATCCTCGACCATTTCGATCAGCAGGCGGGCGCCGAGCGAGCGCTGCTGCCGCTGTCCGGCGCCGAGCGCAGCGAGGCGATGAACCTGCTGGCCTTCGCCGTCGGTGCCTGCGAGAAAACCGTGGCGGCGTACTACGAGCGCGATCGTCGGCCGGAAGGGCTGGTGTGGGACGATTGGTACCGCCATTGCGAAGACCAGGCGCGTGGCGCGCTGGCCTTGCTGGATGCACGCCAGGCCGAGCGCGCCGAGCGGCCCTTGCTGGGCGAACGCATGAGCCAGGTGGATATCAGCGCGGTGGTCGCCTATGACTTCGCCCGCCTCACCCTGCCCGACACGCTGGCGCCGGACGGCGCATTCCCCCACCTGGCTTCAGCGTCTCAGCGCGCCAACACCCTGCCCGCCTTCGCTCAGACGCAGTGGAAGGGCTGAGCGGCGCACCGCAGGCCGCGCGCTAACAGTGCGCAGCCCCGACGTACTCAGCGCGGCGCGCGAACCTGCGCCACCACCTCGTCCAGGGTCGGGTTGGCCTTGCCCATCCCGTTGAAGAACACCGCCGGGATGCCACCGTTGAGCACCGCAACGGTACGCTGCAGCTGCGCCTGCTGTTCGGCGCTGGGGTTGGTCGTCTCGGTACTGAAGTGACTGGAACGCTGCACGGCGATGCCCATGCGGGCCAGCCCGGCCGCCAGCTCGTCGGCCCGCCGTGCGGCGTCGGAGGGGCAGTTGACCGGTGCGAAGACCATCACCACGCCCGAGCGCGCGCCACCGGGCATCGCCACCGGGACGAACCCCGAGGGGCTGCTTGCCGCGCCTGCCTGGAGCAGCGCCTCCTGCTGTTGCCCGCTCCACAGCTTGTAGCCGAGGCCCAGGACGGCGGCGATAAACAGGACGCGGGTCAGGCTCATGGGCGGCCCCCGTCGTGCAGTGCGGCGCCGGGCGCACGCCGGCCGGTTCGCTGAGCTGTCTTCATCATCCGCCACGTCCCTGTTGTGCTGTACGGACAGCGAGCATAGCCGGTCGCCCGGGCGGCGGCGAGCGGCCCTACTCGCCCTGAATCTTGCTCAGCAGGTCGCGCGCCAGCTGCACCGCTTCGCTGCGGTGGGTGATGTTGAGCTTCTGGTAGAGGCTGCGGATGTGCGTCTTGATGGTGGTCGGCGCCACGTTGAGGTGATCGGCGATCTGCTCGTTGGACTGCCCCGCGTGGATCAGGCTCAGCACCTGCCATTCGCGCCGGGTCAGCGGCGAACGGCGGATCAGCTCGGGCACGTCGGGGCGGTTGATGATGTCCTGGATCACCGCCTCGTCCAGCGTGATGCGAATGGCGCGGCTGAAATCGCGCTGCTGCTGCGCCAGCTGGATCAAGCGCGCGGCGCGCTGGGCCTCGGCTTCATCGAGGGTGCGCTCGTGCAGCAGGCACTTGAGCATGCCGATGATCGGCTTGCCGACGCGCAGGAAGCTGCCGATCGCGCCACTGCCGCTGGCCAGGGTCATGGCTCGCTGCAGGTGGTCCAGTGCCTGCTGGCGCTCCTCGCGCAACCAGTGCAGCTGCGCCAGGAGGATATGGTTGCGGTTGCGGTCCATGATCAGGCCGTGGCGCTCGGCATCAGTCAGCAGCTGGCGCAGGATCGGTAGGGCGCGCTCCAGCTGCCCCAGCGCCAGGTGGGCACGGGCGTGATTGCGTGCATTGAGCTGGGCGAAATGGTTGGCGCCGCCGCACACCGGCGGCGCACTGAGCAGCCACTGGCGGATCGCCTCGCGATCCTGGCTGGAGTCCCAGTAGGCGAGCATGATCGCATGGGCATTGGCCAGCCAGTCGATGTGGTAACGGTCGTCGGCGAGCATCGTCTGCAACTGCGCGATGTAGTCGGCACAGGCGTGCTGCTGGCCGCGGGCGTAGGCGACGCCGGCCAGCAGCGCGTAACTCTGCAGGCGCCAGCGTGGGTCGTCCAGTTCGTCGAGGATCTGGATACCCTGCAGCGCGCACTGCTCGGCAGCGTCCAGCTGGTGCCACTCCAGCAGCACCTGGCCGCGCACCCGGTAGATGAACTCGACGATGGGCGTGGCCTGCAGGTTCTGCTGCTCGATGTACTGGATGGCGCGCTCCTGCAGGGTATAGGCCTTCTGCAGATGCCCCTGGGCGATGGCGATTTCCGACAGCTGCCCGAGACTCCAGACCACCAGGTGCGAGGCATTGATCTCCCGCGCGCGGCGCTCGGCTTCCTCGTACTGTTTCTGCGCCTGCGGCAGTTCGCCCTGGACGAAATGCGCCTCGGCCAGGCCCGACATCGCCGCTACCCGTGAGGTGCGCATGATCAGCGGCTCGCGGGTCAACGCCTCCCGCGCCAGGGCGATGGCGCGCTGCTCGTCGCCCTGGTTCATCGCCACCTGCGCGCGTACGGCATTGAACTCGCAGACGATACGCGCCCAGTCCTGCTCCGAGCAGCTGCGCTGCAGCGCCAGCTCGCCGGCCTTGAACCAGCGCTCGACATGATCGAACTGATAGGAGTTCTGCGACACCCAGGCCTGCAGCAGGGTGAGCAGCGGCGAGCCGGCGATCACCGGCTCCGGCAGGGTTTCCAGGCACTGTTGCAGCAACCCGAGACGACCCTGGCGATAGAACGCCCGGCCGTGGCGCTGCAGGATCTCGTCGACCTGCTGCGGGTCGCCGGCCTGCACGGCATGGCGCGCGGCTTCCTCGGGCATGTTCTCGGCCAACAGCGCGGAGGCCGCACGCAGGTGCAGCTGGTTGACCCGCTGCGGCTGGTGGGTGCGCAGCTCGCCCTGCAGGAAGACGGCGAACAGCGGGTGATAGCTGTACCAGCGGCGCAGGCTGTCCAGCGGCTGGATGAACAGGCCGCCACGCTCGAGCCGTTCGAGCATCTCGCGGCCGTGACAGGCTTCGGTCAGGCGATCGGCCAGGGCGGCGTCGAAGCGGTCGAGCAGGCAGGTCGCCTCGAGAAAACCGCGCAGGTCCTCGGGCAACCCCTCGATCACCTGTTCGCGCATGTAATCGCGGATGTCCGGGTGGCCGAGCTGCAGGTTCTCCAGGAACAGGTCCATGCCGCGGCTGGTCTGCACTTCCTGCAGCGCCAGCTGCAGTGCGCAGGGCCAGCCACCGATGCGGCGATTGAGGCGCTCGACCTGCTCGCGGTTGATGTTTACCGGCACACCCAGCTCCAGCAGGGCCTGCACTTCGTCGTCCTCGAAGGCCAGCTGGCGGGCATCGAGCAGCAACAGCTGGTGCTTGACCCGCAGCTCGGCGACACCCAGTTCGGGCAGGCGTCGGCTGCACACCAGCAGGGTCATCCAGCTCGGCATGTGGCGCAGGAAGAAGCGCAGGCCGGCGATGAGCTCGGCGTCATTCAGCACCTCGAACTCGTCGAGCACGATCAGGATGGCCTCATGCTCGTCCGGCAGCTCGGCCAGCAGCTGGGTGAACAACGCGTCCAGCGATACCCGACCCTGCTCGGCCAACGCCACGGACAGAGGACAGCCGGCGTCCAGCTGGCGGTCCAGCGCCTGGGTCAGGTAGCGACCGAACTGCAGCCCCAGGTTGTCGCTGGCATGCAGCTGGAACCAGGCGATACGCCCATCGAAGGCCCGCGCCCACTGCGCCGCCAAGGTGGTTTTGCCGAAACCGCTGGCGGCATGCAGCACCGCCAGGCGCACCTGCGGCAGGCGGTGCTGCCACTCGTCCAGGCGCGGCCGTTCGAGCAGACCCGGCGGCAACATGGGAATCGCCAGCTTGGTGGGGATCAATGGCAGCAGTGGTGGCATCGCGGCATTCATGGACGGTTCCCTGTTCTTGTTCTTGTCGTGGTCTGGCGCACCGGTTCGCACCGCTCCCGCTCCCCGGTTCCGCGCCTCGTTCAACTCAGCTGGTCAGCCCTTCACCCCGCCTGCGGTCAGGCCACCGACGATCCACTTCTGGCAGTAGAGGAACACGGCGGTGATGGGCAGGCCGGAGAGTACCGCCGCGGCGGCGAAGTCGCCCCACAGGTAGTTCTGCGGGTAGAGGTACTGCTGCGCGCCGACCGAGAGGGTGAGCTTGTCCACGTCCATCAGCAGCACCGAGGCGATGGGGTATTCGGTGACGCTGGTGATGAAGGCGAGGATGAACACCACCGCCAGGCAGGATCGGCACGCTCATCGGCAGCAGGATATGGAAGAACGCCTGCCAGGTGGTCGCCCCATCGACGATGGCAGCCTCCTCCAGCGAGGCGTCGATGCTCTCGAAGTAGCCCTTGATGGTCCAGATGTGCAGCGCCATGCCACCCAGCGAGGCGACGATCACCGCGCCGTGGCTGTTCACCCCGAGCCAGCTGACGTGCTGGCCGAGCTGGTCGAACAGGGCGTAGATCGCCACCAGCGAGAGCACCGGCGGGAACATCTGGAAGATCAGCATGCCTTTGAGAATCGGCGCCTTGCCGCCGAATCGCATGCGCGCGAAGGCATAGGCGCTGGTGGTCGAGAGCAGCAGGATCAGCGCCGAACTGACCAGGGCGATCTTCACCGAGTTCCACAGCCACAGCAGCACCGGGAACGGCGGGTTCGTCACGCTGCCGTCCTCGTGGGTGTAAGGAATGCCGAGGGCCAGCGACCAGTGCTCCAGCGTCGGGTTCTCAGGAAACAGGCTGCCGGTGGCGAAGTTGCCCTCGCGAAAGGAGATCGACACCACCATCAGCAGCGGGAAGAGGATTGCCGCGACGAAGGCCAGCAGCGCCGCGTGGGTCGCCCAGAGCCGGTAACGCGCGGATTTCGGTTGCACCATGGCCATAACCGTCTCCTTATACCTTCACTTTCGAGAGTTTGAGATTCAGCAGCGCCATGGCACCGACGAGGATGAAGATCATCGTGGCGATGGCCGCGGCCAAGGCGAAGTCCTGCCCGGAATCCTGGAAGGCGATGCGGTAGGTGTAGCTGACCAGCAGGTCCGTGGTGCCCGCCGGTGTGGTCGCGCCGATGATGTCCGGGCCGCCACGGGTCAGCAGGGTGATCAGCACGAAGTTGTTGAAGTTGAAGGCGAAGCAGGCGATCAACAGCGGCATCAGCGGCTTGATCAGCTGCGGCAGGGTAATGCGCAGCAGGTTGTCCAGCGGACTGGCGCCATCGATCGCCGAGGCCTCGTACTGATCCCGCGGGATGGCCTGCAGCAGGCCCATGCACAGCAGCAGCATGTAGGGGTAGCCGAGCCAGGTGTTGACGATGAGGATCATCGTGCGTGCCAGGGTCGGGTCGCTGAACCAGTCCGGACGGATGCCGAACAACCCCTCGAGCAGCAGGTTGATCTCGCCGAAGTTCTGGTTGAACAGCCCGCGGAACACCAGGATGGAAATGAACCCAGGGACCGCATACGGCAGGATCAGCATCAGCCGGTAAAAGGCCTTGCCGCGCACCAGTTCCCATTGCAGCAGGCTGGCCAGCACCAGCCCCACGGCGAGGGTGAAGACCACGGTGAGCCCGGCGAAGGCGAAGGTCCAGGCGAAGATCTGCACGAAGGGTTCACGGATGCTCGGCTCGCTCAGCACCCGGGTGAAGTTGGCGAAGCCGGCGAACACGGTGAAGCCCGGCGGCACCGCCTTGCCCGTCTCGTCCACATAGAAGCCGCGCTCCATGTCGGCGGTCAGGCGTGCACCGCTGCGGGTGTCGACCAGCACACCGGGGCCGTCCTGCCGGTAGACCGGTTCCACCGCGGCGACCTCGCGCAGGCCGTACAAGCGCAGCAGGCTGCCGTCCGGTGCCTGTAGTACCCATTGCTCCAGCGCCTTGCGCCGCTGGATCACGTCGCGCACCGGCAGCGCCTCGCCCAGCCCTTCGACGCCCTCGGCCGGCTGCAGCGTCAGCGGCGCCTGTGGGTCCGGCTCGCCGGTCAGCGGCGGGCTGACGAACACACCCAGTTCGCCCTTGTCGATGCGCAGACGCTCGCCATCAGGACTTGGATGCAGGGTGAAACGGAAGCGCTCGCCGGCCAGGTAGGTCTGGCTCAGGTGGTAGCGCTCCACCTGGGCCTGGCTGAGCAGGTTGCTGCCGCTGTAATTGGTGAAGCCGATGCCCACCGTATATAGCAGCGGGAAAATGACGAACACCAGCATCCCGGCCACCGACGGGAAGATGTAGCGCTGCGCGTACATCCGCCGGTTGATGAACAGGTAGCTGGCGATCCCGGTCACCACCAGCCCGAGCAGGGCGAAGGCCATCTGCCCCTGCACGTAGAGCGCGACCACCAGGTACAGCGCGAAGGCGTTGAAGGTCAGCCACGCCAGCCAGCGCAGGCCGTTGGTCAGGGAGCGGGGCAGGCCCCGGGAGGTCGTACGGGTCATGGCTGGGCTGGGCAACTCGGCACGGGCATTCACGGGAGCGGAACCTTTGAGAACGGAGCATAGTCCGCCGGCGCGCCCGAGGCGGCGGCCGGCGACGGGTTCAACGGGTGATGCGCTTGGCGGCATCGTCCAGGGCGGCGTCGACGTCCTGTCGCCCGGAGGTGATGTTGGTCAGCGCGGCGGCCATGGATGACCAGAACGCGCCCATCTCCGGCACGTTGGGCATCGGCTCGCCCATCTGCGNNCGCCTTGATGTGCGGATTGCTGGACAGCTCTTCCATGTAGGCGGTGTTGGCCACCGCACCCAGCGGCACGTCGGCGTTCACAGTCTTCAGGCCGTCGACCTCGAGCAGGTAGTTCTCGAGAAATTCCACGGCCAGGTCCTTGTTCGGGCTGGCGGCGTTGAGCAACGCGGCGGCGACGCCGACGAAAGGCTTGCCCGCCTCGCCATCGATGGCGGGGATCGGCGCGACCCCGAAATCGATGCCGCTCTTCTCGAGGTTCGACCAGGCCCATGGGCCGCTGATCATCATCGCCGAGTCACCCTTGTTGAAGGCTGCCTCAGCCACGCTGTAATCGGCACCCTTGGGCATCACGCCCTTGTCGATCAGCTCGCGCAGCACCTTGGCTCCGGCCTTGGCGCCGGCGTTGTTGACCCCGGTGGATTTGACGTTGTAGCCGCCGTCGGTCTGCTCGAACACATAGCCGCCCTTGGCCGACAGCAGCGGCCAGGTGAAGTAGGTGTTGTTGTAGTCCCAGAGGATGGCGCGCTTGCCCTGGGCGGCGAGCTTCTCGTTCAGCGCCAGGACGTCGTCGAAGCTCTTGGGCGGAGTATCGACCAGGGCCTTGTTGTAGATCAGGCCGATGGTTTCCACCGAGATCGGGTAGCCCCACAGTTTGTTGTCGTAGGTCACCGCCTGCCAGGAGAAGTCGGCGATACCGGACTTGGTCTCGGCGCTGGGGGTGACCGGGGTGAGCAGGCCGCTCTTGGCCCACTCGCCGATACGGTCGTGAGCCCAGATGAAGATGTCCGGGCCNNTCCGGGCCGTTGCCGGTGGCCGCCGCCTGCTGGAACTTGTCGGTGGCGCTGTCCGGGTGGGCCACCTCGACCGGAATGCCGGTCTCGGCAGTGAACCGCTTACCGACCTCGGCCAGGCCCTTGTAACCCTTGTCGCCGTTGATCCAGACGACCAGCTTGCCTTCCTCGATCGCTGCCAGGGCCGGCAGCGGCAAGCTGAAGGTGGCCGCCAGGCCAATGGTGGCGAGACACCAGAATTTAGTGTTCATGCTTCGCGTTCCTCGTGGCTTCTTGTTTTTTGTTCCACCCGCTGCCGGCCTTTGGCTCTGGCAGTCGTTCCATCCTCGGCACCTGACGCGCCATCTGCATCCTCCCCTTCGGGGGCACCGAGGGCGTAGAAGCGGGGCGTAGATCGTTCGGCTCAGCTGCGCGAAATACGCCAGGTGATTCAGGCTTACGCCTATACCTGGCCGGCAACGCGCGGTCAAATGTGGCGAAAAAGCACAATGGAGCTTCTCGATGCGTGCCAACCGCCTGCCTGCCCTGCTGCCGCTGCTCTGCTTCGCCCTGCCGCTCTCCGCCCTGGCTGACCCCGAACTGGCCGCCCGACTGGACGACCAGCCGCTGGCGCTGAGCTGGAATGCGCTGGCCAGCGACCGTTACGACATCGAGCTCAGTCTCGCGCCCGGCCAGTTGCAGTTGCGCATGCCTCAGGCCGGCGACGAGGCCGTGCCGCTCGCGCCCTTTCGACGCCAGCCGCTTGGCAGAGACAGCGCCTACCGCTACGAAGTGCCCGAGGCCGGTCGCTATCGGCTGATCGTCGAGACCGGCGCCGCGCCAGCCCTGCGTCTGCTGCCGATCAAACCCGCCGCTCCGGTGGCAGCCGCCGCGACCTGCAAGCCCTGGGATGGCGGCGAGGTGGAGCTGGCGGTCAGCGAGGTCTTCGGCGAAGGCGAGACCCTGCGTGACGCCTTGTCCGGCGCCACCGCGGTGGTCCGCGACGGCCGGGTCAGGCTGCAACCCGCCGCCGGCAGTGACGGTCTGCTGCTGCTCGAACGCGCCGAATCGCCCGAGCAGCCGATCGCACGCGACTGGCGCAACGCGATCGTCTACTTCGTGCTCACCGACCGCTTCGCCAACGGTGATCCAGGCAACGACCGCAGCTATGGCCGCGAGCCGGATGGCGCCGAGGAGATCGGCACCTTCCACGGTGGCGACCTCAAGGGGCTGACCAAGCGCCTCGACCATATCGCCAGCCTGGGCGTCGATGCGCTATGGATCAGCGCGCCGTACGAGCAGATCCACGGCTGGGTCGGCGGCGGCGATCGCGGCGACTTCCGCCACTACGGTTACCACGGCTACTACGCGCTGGACTTCACCCAGCTCGACGCCAACATGGGCAGCGAGAACGACCTGCGTGCCCTCATCAGCGAGGCCCATGCCCGCGGCATCCGCGTGCTGTTCGACGTGGTGCTCAACCATCCGGGCTATTCCACCCTGCAGGACATGCAGCAGCTCGGCTTCGGCGCCCTGCGCGACGGCATGGCCGAGTATCTGCCCGAGCAGTGGAGCGCCTGGCAGCCGGAAGCCCACGAGAACCTGCACGCCTACCACAACCTGGTGGATTACGAGCACCCGAGCTGGGCCGCCTGGTGGGGCCGTGACTGGGTCCGTGCCGGCATCGCCGACTACGACACGCCGCCCAGCAGCACCGTCGATCCACTCAAGGGCTCGCTGGCCTTTCTGCCGGATTTCCGCACCGAGTCCGAGGCGGTCGTCGCGCTGCCGGAGTTTCTCGCGCACAAGGCGCAAACCCGTGCAGAGCCACGCGAAGGCTACCGGGTGCGCGACTACCTGATCGAATGGCTGACCGGCTGGGTCCGCGAGTTCGGCGTCGACGGCTTTCGTGCCGACACCGTCAAGCACGTCGAGCCGTCGACCTGGGCCGAACTGCGCGTGGCGGCCGAGCGCGCCCGCGCCGACTGGGCCCGCGCCAACCCGGACGACCCCATGGCCGGCGAGCCGTTCTGGATGGTCGGCGAAGTGTTCGGCCACGGCCCAGAGGCCAGCGACTATCTCGACCAGGGTTTCGATGCGCTGATCAACTTCGCCTTCCAGGATCAGGCACTGGCCGCCAGCGACTGCCTGGCCGCCGCCGAGCCCAGTTACGCCGACTACGCCAGGCGCCTGGCCGAGACGCCCGGTCACAACCTGCTGAGCTACGCCTCGTCCCATGACACGGCGCTGTTCAATCAGCTGGCCAAGGGCGACCTGGCGAACCAGCGCGGTCTCGCCGCCGCCCTGCTACTGGCGCCCGGCGCGGTGCAGATCTACTACGGCGACGAAAGCGCCCGCAACTTCGGCCCCGGCGGTTCGGACCCGTACCAGGGCACGCGCAGTCCGATGAACTGGGCCGAGCACCAGCGACCCGAGATCGCCGGATTGATCGAGCACTGGCAGCGGATTGGTCAGTTCCGTACGCGCCATCCAGCCATCGGCGCGGGTGAACACAAACTGCTTTCTTCCGGCCAGCCCTATGCCTTCGCCCGCGAGCTGGGCGAGGACAAGGTCATCGTGGTGCAGGCCCGATGAGTACCGCATCCCTGACCGCAGCGGCACGGCGCCAGGCCCAGCTGGCCTTTATCGCCAGCGGCACCGAGTTTCGCCTGGGCCGCGCGGAGGATTGCCCGCTGCCACCGGAACAACTGGCGGCGGTGCGTGGCGACGAGCCCTGGGTACGCGCCTGCCTCGACGACGGGCTGACCGCTCGGGTCTACCGCGTGCAGCTGGCCGGGCGCGACTGGGCGCTGAAGGTCGCCCGGCGGCCCTGTCGTGTGCAGAACCCGGACGGCCAGGCGAGTTTCCTCAACGAGCTGCAGCGCCGCCGCGACCTGGCCCGGCTGATGCGCACACCGGAGCAGGCCGAACGCCTGGCCGGCATCGTGCCGACGCAGTACGCCTCGCTGCAGCAGGGCATCGTGCTGTCGCCCTGGGTCGAAGGCCGGCGCATCGAGCGCTGGGACGAGCGACAGCTGGTCGAGCTGTTCGACCTGCTGATCGCGCTGGTACTGGCCGGCCTGTTCGAATGGGATCTGGCGCCAGGCAACACCCTGGACGATGGCCGCATCCGCCTGTTCGATTTCGGCTACCTCTACCCCTTCGACCCGCTGCGTCAGTACAACAGCGACGGCCTCGCCTCGCCGGGGTTTCATCCGGCCGAACGCTTCGAGACGCGCCAGCTGTTTGCCTGCCTGTTGCGGCTGGAACAGCAAAGCGAGGCCTGGGCCCTGGCCGATTTCGAGCTGGAGAAACGCATCGCGCTGGATGCCTACCAGCGCCTGCATCGAGAGCTGACCGCCCGCGGCGCAAGCGAGACGGTATCGGGCTGGCTGAGCGACCTGATGCGTGGCTGGCGCAACGCACTGGCCGGTGATCCGGGCGGGCTGTACCTGCAGGAGGCCTGGCGCTCGCACTGGCTGGACGTGAAGGACGACCTCAGCGGGCAGAGCTGCACGCCTCTGACCCTGCAGCGCCTGGCCTGGCTCCGGGATAAAGCCACTACCCTGCATGCCGACCTGCTCGCCAGCGGCGCACTGGCCAACGCGCGCAACCCTGGCCGCGATGCCTTGCTCGATGAGTTGCGCCAGGCCGAAGCCCAGGCGATTCGCTGGCAGCTGGGCGATACGCAGAATGCCGGATAGCCGTGAGTGACGCGCCGCGGACCCGACCGACGTTGACTGACCGCAGTGCTGCGTTGGTGGGTTGATGCCCACCGAGCCTGGAGCGGCGCGGCTGCGCACATAGATCTGGACCGAGACCGGTCAACAAAAAGCCCGCCTCACATCGGCGAGGCGGGCCGTCGCTACCGCTTGCGGCTAGAACCGCCCCGCCGTGGTGGCACCCTCGGTGGGCTTCACGCTGTTGTTGGCCCCGCCCTGCCATTGCCGCACCTGCGTTGCATTGGCCTCGTTGCGGATCAGGCACTTCCATTCCACGTTCTGGCCGGCCGGCAGCGAGATGCGGCCCTTCCAGGTCGGGTAGCCGCTGGTATCGGTCAGCCGCACCGCAGAGGCCGGGCTCCAGTTGCCGAGCTGGCTGACGTTGCCCACCGCGTAGACGCTGTCGCCGGGTTGCGTCACACCGTTGTCGCAGCGGAAGTTCACGCTGACCAGGGCACCGGGCTCACCGCCGCCATTGTCACCGCCACCACTGCCGGCGCCGGTGCGCCAGACCCGCACCTGGCCATTACTGGTATTGACTGCTTCGCTGAAGCTGCCGCTGGCAACCTGGCCGGGGTTGGCCAGATCGGAGTTGAGCGCCACCACCAGGGTCTGCTGGCTGCCGCTGACGGTAGCGACCAGACCGCTGTAGCCGCTATGGAAGCTGATCGCCGAATCGGCGCGCACGCCGGCGGTGCGCCGCACCTGGATCAGCTGGCGGATGAAGTCGCCGTAGCCCCAGTCGTACATGTGCGACCAGTACACCACCGGCGTGCCCGGGCTGGTGAGGATGTAGGCGTAGGCCTGGCGGATCAGCCCGTCCTGCAGCGCCCAGTGGTGCTGGCCGCCGTTCTGCCCGGGCGAATAGCCGGTGTCGTGGTTGTCGACGAAGGTCACCGCCACCTCGCGCCAGCGCGGGTCGGGGTTGCCATTGAGGCCATGCTTCCAGTCGGCGACCGAGCCGTTCTGCATGCGCTCCTTGAGAGCGAAGTCGAACACCGGGCACTTGGCCCGGTCGGACCAGTCCTTGATGATCTGCTGCCAGCTCGCCGTGTTGCGCCAGTCCCAGCTCGGATATTCAGAAGGGCCTTTCCACAGCTCGCCAACGCAGAAGCTGCTGTCGGCGCTGTCGCTCATCCAGCTGTCGACCCGCTCGGGCGCATAGCCGCGAACGAAGTCGAAGCGGAAGCCGCCGGCGCCGTAGCCGCTGCGCAGGTTGGCAAGCTCGTCGCGAAACATGCCGTAAATCTGCGGATGGCCGGTGTTCAGGTCCGACTCGCCGCCGATGAAGCGGTCACCGTCGTCGCAGTCGTTGGGGTAGTTGCCCGGGTCGGCGCAGTCGTTGCGCCAGAAGCCCTGGCCGGCCGGCAGGTTGATCTCCTTGTCCGGGTAGCCGCGGTTCATGTGATTGGGCACCACATCGTAGAGCACCTTCACCCCGGCGCCACCGAGTGCGCCGGCGGCCTGGCGCAGCTGGGCGTCGCTGCCGTAGCGGCCGTTCTTGTTGAAGTCGTGCCAGAAGTAGCCTTCGCCGCCGCCGGACTTGCCGCCGTCGGTCCAGCTGGAGAAGTCACGCCAGGGCACCGGCATCCAGATTGCCGAGAAGCCGTCGGCGGCGATCGTCGAGGCCTGCTGGCGAAGGATGTTGTACCAGTCGTTGGGCGCTTCGCGGACGACGTTCCAGTGGAAGCCCTGGAGGATGATTTCGTCGCCGCCGTGGTAGCGCACGCCGGCCGGGCTCTTGCCGGCCTGGTCAGCGAGGGCGGGGAACGGCAGCAGGATCGCCGCCAATACGGCGGCACGTAGGGTCTGGCTCATCGCAATACTCCGGTTCTTGTGCTTGTTCGCGGGTATCCGGCAACGGACTGCCGAATGAGGATGAACGCCGGCCGCACCTTCGACCGACCTGGGCAGGCTGCCCCTGGGCCCGCTCGCGACCAACCTCCCTGCGCGCGTTCGAGGCGGCGTAGTGGCCAGGCGGAAGGCCCGTGGCAATCATCTGCGCCCCACCCGTAGCGACCCCGCCCCTGGGATTACGCCGCACTCATACCGATTACGCCCTCGAGCTGCGCCAGCGAAATCTCTGGCCGGGAGGATGGCGCTCCGGGCCCCATCCCCGACGCTTTGCGCCACCGATCGGCGTTGCCGCAGCAGGCAGCGCCGGCGTGATCGTTCGGCATTAACAAGAAAAACAAGGACCTCGTCATGAAGCACACCGCGCACCCCCTGTTCGTCCTCAAACCCGCCTGCCTGCTCGCCGCCCTGCTGGTCGGCGGCCCGGCCCTGGCGGTCGATTTCCACGGCTATCTGCGTTCGGGCGTCGGCGCCACAGCCGGCGGCGGCGACCAGGCCTGCTTCCAGGCTGCTGGCGCACCGGCGAAATATCGTCTGGGCAACGAATGCGAAACCTACGCCGAGATCGGCCTCGGCCAGGAGGTGTGGAGCGAAGGCAACCGTAGCTTCTACGTCGACAGCATGATCGCCTACCGCTCCGACCAGGGTAACGACTGGGAAGCCGGCGGCACCGATACCGACGGCGGCGAGAACAACCCCTTCGACGAGGCCGGCACCACCTCCATTCGCCAGTTCAACGTGGTCGGCAAGAACCTCATCCCGAGCCTGCCGGGCGCGGCGATCTGGGCCGGCAAGCGCTACTACAAGCGCCACGACGTGCACATCAACGACTACTACTACTGGGACGTCTCCGGCCCCGGCGCCGGTATCGAGGACATCGACCTGGGCTTCGCCAAGGCCAGCGTGGCGTGGATCCGCAACACTGACGGCGACTGGGTCTACCAGGGCTCGGGCACCGGCACCAACCTGNNGGCCAACGACACCCTCGACTTCCGCCTCGCTGAGATCGACGTCAACCCGGGCGGCAAGCTGGAAATCGGCTACGACTACGGCAAGGCCAACCTCACCGACGAGCAGGAACGCGACCCCGGCTACCAGGACCAGAAGGGTCATCTGGTCACCCTCGAGCACACCCAGAGCAACTGGTTCGGCGGCTACAACAAGCTCGCCCTGCAGTACGGCACCGACGGCATCATCGGTAGCAGCGGGCGCAACAGCACCGGCAACAGCGACGGCAAGATGTTCCGCCTGGTCAACCAGGGCGTGGTCGGCCTGACCGACAACATCGAGATGATGTACGTACAGATCTACGAGGACCGCGACTTCGACAACGACTCCGGGCAGACCTGGGCCAGCTTCGGTGTGCGCCCGGTGTACAAGTGGAGCGACGTGATGAGCACCGCGCTGGAGTTCGGCTACGACCGCGTCGATCCACAGGCCGACGGCGAACGCACCCGCGACCTGAAGAAGCTCACCCTGGCCCAGCAGTGGTCGGCCGGCAACAGCTTCTGGGCGCGCCCGCAGATCCGCGTGTTCGCCACCTACGCCAAATGGGACGGCGGACGCTACCAGGCCGCCAGCGAATCCATCGACGCCGGTGACGACGACGGCATCACCTTCGGTATCCAGGCCGAGGCCTGGTGGTAAACCGCGCCGGCTGAACGCCGTTGCACGCAACGGCAGCCTTTCCGCTCCCACCGTCCAGACGGTGCCTTTTGCCCCGACTCTGGCAGGTCGGGGCATTTTTTATCCGGAGAACCGCCATGCATCCTCTATCCCTTCTCGCCGCCGGGCTGATCGCCCTGGCGCTGGCCGGCTGCAGTAGCGAACCGCTGCGTCGGGTCGACGCCCTTGCCGCCAGCCCGGCGCCGCTGCAAGGCTCGGTCAAACAGGCCCGTGCCGCGCTGGCCGCCGCACCGTCCTGCTGCAGCGGTCTCGACCAGCTGCCGTACCAGCCGCTGGAGCCGGGCTTCAGCGGCAATGTCGTGATCGACAGCCAGGCCCCGGCCTATGTATTCGAAACCGGCAAGAGCTTCTTGCGCGCCTTCAAGCTGCCGGCCGGCGGCCCGTCGTTCGAGCTGCGCCTGTACAGCCAGGCCGGCAGCAGCGTGCTGGCACCCAATGCCATGCTGCTGGACAGCCGCATGCGCCCGACCCGCCTGCTGGATGCCGACGATTTCGTCTACGTTCCGCCGACCGGGCTCAAGGGTGACAGCCTGGACGCGCGCCTGCGCATCGACCGCTCGCAGCCGGAGCACCCGGGCAACGAGCGCTATCTGATCCTCTACACCAGCGAAACGCAGATGGTCGGGCAGACCGTTCTGCAGCACCCGGCCAAGGCCTACGCCAAGGCGCTGGGCAACGAGCCGCCGAGCATTCCCGATCCGGTGGCGCAGCACTCCCCGGTGGGTGTGATCAAGCTGGTGATGATCCCCGACAGCGCCGCCGGCTCGACCGCCAAGGGCTACGTGCCGGGCTACAGCATCGGCCAGGAGATGGGCAACGAACTGCCCGTCGCGCCGGCCCCCGCGGTGCTGCCGGAAACCTCGGCCTACTACCGCCAGGCGATCGATGCCGCGCTGGCCGAGAAGGACCTGGAACGCGCGCTGCGCCTGGCCGACGAGGCGGCGCGGGTAGGCGATACCACGGCCAAACGCCATTTGCTGGAGCGTATCCAGATCAAATGACCCGTACGGGGCGCCGTGAACGCCCCGATTTCATACGCAGGATGCAGCCATGAAAATAACAAGATCTGCCTTGAGCCTTCTGCTTCTGCTCAGCACGCCGGTACTGGCGCTCGAGCGTGATGCCCTGACGATCTGGATCAACCAGGACAAGGGCTACAAGGCCCTGGGCGAAATCGGCAAGGATTTCACCAGGGCCACCGGCATGCCGGTAACCGTCGACACCCCTGACGACCTGGCGGTCCAGTTCGACCGCCTCGCCACGACCAGCCGGGGCCCGGACATCGTCATCTTCGCCCATGATCGCTTCGGCTCCTGGATCAACAACGGGCTGCTCGAACCGGTGGAACCCAGCGCGCAAGCCCTGGCGCGTGCGCCGGCGTTCGCCTGGGAGGCGGTGACCATCGGCGCGCGCTACTACGGTTATCCGCTGGCCACCGAGGCGGTCAGCCTGATCTATAACCTGGACCTGGTACCCGTGCCGCCACGCAGCCTGGCGGAAGTGGCGACGCTGGATCGCCGCCTGCGCGCCGAGGGCAAGCGCGCCATCGAATGGGACTACCGCAACCTCTATTTCTCCTGGCCGATCATTGCCGGCAGCGGCGGCTATAGCCTGAGGAAGAACAACGGCATCTATGACCTCACAGACATCGGCCTCAATACGCCGGGCGCCATCGAAGGCATGGAGTCGATCAAGCGCCTGCTCGACGACGGGCTACTCGATCCCGCCGCGACCTATCAGAGCATGATGGAAGGCTTCAAGGACGGGCGCACGGCCATGATCATCAATGGGCCCTGGGCCTGGAACGAGGTCCGCCAGGCCGGTATCCGCTTCGCGGTCGGCGACATTCCCACCGCCGACCCGGCGCGCCAGGGCAAGCCTTTCGTTGGCGTGCTCGCCGCCGCGATCAACAGCAACAGCCCGAACAAGGCCGCAGCCCATCGCTTCATCGAGGACTACCTGACCAACGCCGACGGCCTGGCGCGGATCAATGCAGAGAAACCCCTCGGCGCAGTGGCCAACCTGGCCTTGATGGAACGCCTGCGGCACGATCCGCTGATCGCCCACACCTATGCTTCGGCACAGGCGGGCGAAATCATGCCGGACATTCCGGAAATGAAGCGTCTCTGGGCACTGATCACGCCCCGCATGGAACCCATGCTGAGCGGCCGCAAGCCCATCGCGGATACCCTCGACTACATCGCCGAGCGCTTGGCCAAAAGCTCGCAGATGCAATCCTGGCGCCGCCGGCATTATCCGCTGAGCCCCAATCTGGCCGAGCAGCGATAACCGCAGTCACAGTGCTGACGAGAGGAGCCAAGCGCATCGGCTGGGCTTCAGCCCACCCGATGCAGAAANNGACGCGCGAACGAGGCGACTTGCACGCCTGGACACTGCGGCGGATAGGTGGAGCGTCATCCACCCCACGATCCCTGCTGTAAACGTCGGGTGGTGCTTCAGCCCAGCGGATGCGGGGCCGAGTGGCCGAACCGGCACCTGGGCACAGCGCACCAAAGCGCACCACCTCAGGCGGTCAGCTTCAACCCCACCAGCCCGGCCAGCAGCAGTACCACGCTCAGCAACCGCGCCGGCGAGGCGCTTTCGCCAAAGATGACGATGCCCAGCGCCACGGTGCCCAGCGCACCGATACCGACCCATATCGCATAGGCGGTACCCACCGGCAGAACCTGCATGGCGCGGGCGAGGAGGAAGAAGCTGGCGGCCATGGCCACCAGGGTGAGCACGCTCGGCAGCGGGCGGGTGAAACCTTCGGAAGCCTTGAGGCCAATGGCCCAGCCCACTTCGAGCAGGCCGGCGATGATCAGCATGATCCAGGCCGAATGCATGACGATGACTCCAGCAACGGCAGGGCCGTCCCCGCATGATTCGACACGCCGACGGGTCGTCCCGCGGCGGATGCGACCCTAGCACAGCCGCGCACCGTTTTGGACCACTCGCAGCGTCCGTTGATCAATGGCGTTCCTAAGCGGGGATATGCCGAACCATCGCAGATGCCAGCGGTGGATGGGTGAAGCGTCATCCACCCTACGAGTCCCGCGTAGGGTGGAAAACTGCAAAGCATTTTCCACCTTAAAAGGGCCGTGTTCCCATCAGGAAGGCCACGCGGTGGATGGATGAAGCCATCCACCTTACGAGCCCCCGTAGGGTGGAAAACTGCGAAGCATTTTCCACCTTGGATAACAGACAGATGCCCTGCCTCAGGCCACCTCATGCCCGCGGGCCGCTTCGCTCAGGTAGAACCAGGCGGGACGGTCCAGCTCCAGTTCGGCGCCCAGCAGCGCCTCCTCGATCCGTTCCCAGCGCAGGCTGCCGAGGATCGGCAACGGCCGGCCGGGCAGCTGGCGCAGCCAGGCCAGCGCCACCTGATCGGCCGTGGCGCCCACATCGGCGGCGACCTCACTGAGTGCGCTGCACAAGCGCTCACCGAAGCGTCCACCGCCCATGGGCGACCAGGCCAGCGCCTGCAGGCCGGCTGTCTGCAACGCATGCAGGCTGCCATCCCACACCCAGTGCTGGGCCTGCAGTGACAGCTCGATCTGGTTGCAGCGCAGCGGCACGCACTGCGCCAGTGCCTGGCAATGCAGGATGCCGGCGTTGGACAGCCCCACCCAGCCGACCTTGCCGCTGGCGACCAGTCCGTTCAGCGTCTCGGCCACCTCGTCGACCTGCAGCAGCGGGTCCGGGCGATGCAGCAGGAAGCCATCGAGTCGTTCCACTCCCAGCCGCGCCAGGCTGTCGTCCACCGCTCGGCGCAGGTAGCGAGAACTGGAGTCGTAGTGCTTGACCCGCCAGCGCGAACGGTCCTGCCCCGCCGGCACGATGTCGGCCTTGCCGATGATCTGCAGGCGCTGGCGCAACCCGGGTGCCTGGCGCAGGGCCGCACCGAAGTGCGCCTCGCATTGCCCGCCGGCATAGATGTCGGCATGGTCGAAGCCGTTCAGCCCGCGCTCGACACAGCGCTCGATAAAGCCCAGCAACGCCTGGGGCTCACCCAGCTCGGGGTATTCCAGCAGGCGCATCATGCCCAGCAACAGCGGCTGGGCGAGCACGGGTGCGGCCATCGTGGCGCTCCGTCAGAAGATGTAGTCGGTGGTCAGGAAGCTCGACTGGCGGTCACGAATGATCCGGTCGACCAGCTCCTTGTTGGCCTCGTTGAAGCGCGTCGCCACCAGGGTACGGATGGAGAACACGCGCAGGGCGTCATGTACCGACAGCGTGCCTTCGGCGGAATTCTTGCGACCATTGAACGGATAGCTGTCCGGTCCGCGCTGGCACTGGGCGTTGATGTTGATGCGGCCGACCTGGTTGACGAAGGCATCCACCAGCCGGCCCACCTGCGCCGGGTCGCTGCCGAAGATCGACAACTGCTGGCCATAGTCGGACGCGGTGACGTAGTCGATCACCTCCTGCAGGTCGCGGTACGGCACCACCGGCACCAGCGGGCCGAACTGCTCTTCGTGGTAGACGCGCATCGTCGAATCCACCGGGCTCAGCACGGCTGGCTGGAAGAAGCTCTGGTGCGATTGGCCACCGCCGGCGTTGATCACCCGCGCGCCCTTGGCTACGGCGTCTTCGAGTACGGCATGCAGGTAATCGGTCTTGCCCGGCTCCGGCAGCGGCGTCAGCGCCACGCCCGGCTCCCAGGGCATGCCCGCCTTGAGCGCGTTGACCCGCGCAGCGAAGCGTTCGAGGAAGCCATCGAGCACCGCCTCATGCACGAAGAGGATCTTCAGCGCGGTGCAGCGCTGGCCGTTGAACGACAGCGCGCCGGTCACCGCCTCCTCCACGGCATTGTCGAGATCGACCTGCGGCAGGACGATGCCCGGGTTCTTCGCATCCAGCCCCAGCGCGGCGCGCAGGCGGTGCGGACGCGGGTGCAGTTTCTTCAGGTCGGCCGCGCCCTTGTGCGTGCCGATAAAGGCGAACACGTCGATCTTGCCGCTGGCCATCAGCGCGCTGACCGTCTCGCGACCGCGGCCGTAGATGACGTTGATGACCCCCGCCGGGAAGCTGTCGCGGAAGGCTTCGAGCAGCGGGCGGATCAGCAGTACGCCGAACTTGGCCGGTTTGAACACCACGGTGTTGCCCATGATCAGCGCCGGGATCAGCGTGGTGAAGGTTTCGTTCAGCGGGTAGTTGTACGGCCCCATGCACAGCGCCACGCCCATGGGCACGCGGCGGATCTGCCCGAGGGTGCCCTGCTCCAGCTCGAAGCGGCTGGAGCTGCGGTCCAGTTCCTTCAGCGCATGGATGGTGTCGACGATGTAGTCGCAGGTGCGGTCGAATTCCTTCTCCGAATCCTTGAGGTTCTTGCCGATCTCCCACATCAGCAATTTGACCACCGCCTCGCGCTGCTCGCGCATACGCGCCAGGAAGGCTTCGACATGGGCGATACGCTCAGCCACGCGCATGGTCGGCCAGGCTCCGCGGCCGTAGTCATAGGCGGCAACGGCGGCGTCCAGCGCACGCAGCGCGGCGTCGGCATCCAGCAGCGGCGTGCTGCCCAGCACCACCTGACGCTCGCTGCCATCGGCCTCGCGCAGAAACACCGGGCTGCGAACTTCCGCCAGCGGGCCGTCCCAGTGCATCAACTCGCCATCGACCAGATAGTCGCGCTGCTCGACCGGAGCATCCGGCTGATAGGCAGCGGGAATCTCATCGAGACGGGGAAACAGGTCGGCAAGCGGGCGCGCAGTAGTCATGGAACCTCCAGGTAGCGAATCGGGGCGATCACGGCAGGCCCCACGCCCACCGCGATGGGTCGGACGGATTACAGCTCGCGCTGTTCGGCACGCTCGGCGCGCACGTCGAAGTCGCGCGGCAGTTCGGCAGGCGCTGCGCTGTCCAGCGCCTGCAGGGCCTGGCGCGTGGCGCTTTCGATGGCGGCCCAGTCGCCGGCACGCACGGCCTTGGCGTCGACCATCCAGGTGCCACCGACGCACATCACATTGGACTGCGCCAGGTAGTCCCTGGCGTTGCGCGCGTTGACGCCACCGGTCGGGCAGAAACGGATATTGCCGAACGGCCCGCCCAGCGCCTTGAGTGCGGCGACGCCGCCACAGACTTCGGCCGGGAACAGCTTGAAGCGGCGGTAACCCAGGGCGTAACCGAGCATGATTTCCGAGGCGCTGGCCACGCCCGGCAGCAGCGGCAACGGGCTGTGCAACGCGGCATCCAGCAGCTCGCCAGTGCTGCCCGGAGAGACGATGAATTGCGCACCGGCCGCCTCGGCCTGGGCCAGCATGGCGGCATCCAGCACGGTACCGGCACCGACGATCAGTTCGGGGCGCTGCTCACGCAGCAGGCGGATGGCACTCAGACCCAGCGCCGAGCGCAGGGTGATTTCCAGCACCTTGAGGCCACCGGCGGCCAGGGCGTCGGCCAGCGGCAGGATGTCCGCCTCGCGCTCGATGGTGATCACCGGCAGGATGCGTGCGGCACTGCACCACTGGTCGATCAGGGCGATCTTGTCGGTCATGCTGACCGCGCGGGTTTGGGTAGATGTCATAAAAGATTCCTTGCGGCCTCAGGGGCACCAGTAGATTTCGAGGGGACGGGCGAGGAAGGCGCGGATCGGCATCGCTTCATAGGATTCGCCGGCCAGGGCCTGGTTGAGCGTGGCCAGCTTGCCCGGGCCGTGCAGGGCAAGCAGGGTCAGCCGCGCGCTGGCCAGCAGCGCCAGGGACATGCTCAGGCGCTGGCGCGGGACGCTCGGCGCCTGCATCGGCAGGCAGCGCCGCGCACCACGCGGGTCGAGCGCCGCTTCCAGGTTCGGGCTGTCGGGAAACAGCGAGGCGGTGTGGCCGTCCTCGCCCATGCCGAGGATGGCGAGGTCCCATGGCCAGGGCTCGCGGGCCAGGCGGTGGCTGGCGCCGTCGGCCAAGGTCTTGAGGGCCTTGTCATCCAGCGTGTCGGGCAACCCGTCGAACCAGGGCACGAAGCTGGCCGCCGCCGCGTTCTGTTGCAGCAGGTGCGCGCGCACCAGGGCGGTGTTGCTGTCGGCGTGGTCGTGCGGCACGCAGCGCTCGTCCACCAGGGTGATGCTCACGCGCGACCACTCCAGCGGCTGCGTGCGCAAGGCCTCGAACAGCGGCACCGGCGACTTGCCGCCCGAGACCGCCAGCACCGCATGGCCTCGCTGCTCGATCGCCTGGTGCAGGCGCAGGCCGATCCACGCGGCCAGGCGCTGCGCCAGTTCGGCGGGCGTGTTGCACGGGTGCTGGTTCATGCGATCAGTTCTCTTCCGACCAGGACGAGCCCTCGCGCGCCATCAGCGCCGAGGACGCGGCGGGCCCCCAGCTGCCGGCCGCGTAGGCGCGCGGCTTCTCGCCCAGGGACTTCCAGCCGTCGATGATGGGCTCGACCCAGGTCCAGGCGGCCTCCAGCTCGTCGCGCCGCATGAAGTGCGTGAGCCGGCCCTTGATGACGTCGATGAGCAGGCGCTCGTAGGCCTCGGCGCGGCGGCCCGCCAGGGCGGACTGCAGGTCCAGGTCGAGCGCGACGGGGCGCAGCTTCATGCCGCTGCCGGGCTGCTTGGCCATCATCTGCAACTGCACGTGTTCTTCGGGCTGCAGGCGGATCAGCAGGCGGTTGACCGGCTGGCGCGGCGCGTCGGGGAACAGCGAGTAGGGCAGGGGCGCGAACTCGACGACGATTTCGCTGCGCCGCTCGGCCAGGCGTTTGCCGGTGCGCAGGAAGATGGGCACGTTGGCCCAGCGCCAGTTGTTGATGTGCGCGCGCAGCGCGACGAAGGTTTCGGTTTCGCTGCCGGCGGGCACGTTGTCTTCCTGCAGGTAGCCGATGGCGCGTTCGCCGCCGACGTTGCCGCTGGTGTACTGGCCGCGCACGGTGTCGCGCGCCACGTCGGCCACCGTCATGGGCCGCAGCGAGCGCAGCACCTTGAGTTTCTCGTCCCGAACGGCATCGGGGTCGAGCGAGACGGGCGGCTCCATGGCCACCAGGCTCAGGAGCTGCAGGATGTGGTTCTGCACCATGTCGCGCAGCGCGCCGGTGCCGTCGTAGAAACCCGCGCGGCTGCCCACGCCCACCGATTCGGCCACCGTGATCTGCACGCTCTTGATGCTGGGGCTGCGCCACAGCGGCTCGAAGATGGCGTTGGCGAAGCGCAGCACCATCAGGTTCTGCACCGTCTCCTTGCCCAGGTAGTGGTCGATGCGGAAGATCTGCGATTCGGCGAAGTACTTCGCCACCTCGTCGTTGATGGCGCGCGCGGAGGCCAGGTCGTGGCCCAGGGGTTTTTCCAGCACCACGCGTGAGCGCGCATCGACCAGCCCGGCGCCGTGCAGGTGGGCGCAGATGGTGGTGAACAGCGTGGGCGCGGTGGCGAGGTAGTAGACGCGGTCCACGCCAGGGCGCAGGGCCTGGCCCAGGGCCGCGAAGTCCTCGGTGCGCGTGGCGTCGAGCGAGACATAGACCAGGCGCTGCACGAAGCCCTGCCAGGACAGCGCGTCGAGCGCGTCGCTGGCGATGAAGCCGCGCACCTTGTCGTCGATGAAGGCCGTGAAGGCCGCGCGGTCCCAGGCGTGGCGGCCGAGCGCGACGATGCGCGTGTCGTCGGGCAGGGTCTTGTGCAGGTGCGCCATGTACAGCGCGGGCAGCAGCTTGCGCAGGGAGAGATCGCCCGCGCCGCCGAAGATGACGAGGTCCAGGGGCGCGTCGGGTGGGGTGCTGGTCTCCATCGTTCTTTCTCGGGGCTTCATGAGTTACGAAGTGGTCCGATGATAGTGAAATAAAGTTACCAACGGGTTACCTTCGGTTCGCGGCTCAAGGGTGCGACCGTGTCGCACCGCGCGGGTTCCGTCAAGTCGGGGCGGGATCGGCCCGCAGGCCATCGGCCGTGAGCCGCAGCACGCGGTCGGCCCGGCGCGCGGCGGCCTCGGCGTGCGTCACCAGCACCAGCGAGGCGCCGTGCTCGCGCGTCTGCGCGAGCAAGAGGTCCATCACGCGCGTGGCGGTGGTGGGGTCGAGATTGCCGGTGGGCTCGTCGGCCAGCACGATGGCGGGCCGGTGCACCAGGGCGCGCGCGATGGCCACGCGCTGCAACTGCCCGCCCGAGAGCTGCGCGGGCAGGCGCGCGCCCAGGCCTTGCAGGCCCACGGCGTCCATCAGGGCCTGCACGCGCGCGGGCTCGGGGCGCTTGAGCAGCAGCAGGGGCAGGCCGATGTTCTGCGCCACGTCGAGGTGCGGCAGCACGTGGAAGGCCTGGAACACGAAGCCCAGGTTCGCGCGGCGCCAGTGGGCGCGCTGCGCTTCGTCGAGGGTGGCCAGGTCGGTGCCGTTGTGCAGCACGCGGCCTTCGCTCCAGTCGTCCAGCGCGGCCAGGCAGTTGAGCAGGGTGGACTTGCCGACACCGGACTCGCCGACGATGGCGATGAACTCGCCGGGCTCGACGCGCAGGTCGACGTGGCGGAACACGGGCGTGTCGCCGTAGAGCTTGCCGAGCTTTTCGGTGACGAGGCTCATGCGCGATCCGGCGCCGGGCCGCCCCAAGCCNNACCCGCGCAGCGGCGGAGCGTGGGGGCTCATGTTCCCTATCCATGCCTGGACCTTCGCCAGCACCTGCTCCATCGCATCGGGCGCATCGGCCGGCACCACCGCGCGCTGGGGCATGGACCGCAGCCAGGTGAGCTGGCGCTTGGCGAG
>JABAHQ010001996.1_pt5 | contig 53818 bp, 47 predicted proteins | sample 7062091 | NCBI WGS metagenome assembly JABAHQ01 (sample SAMN14534359, study PRJNA622989) | marine sediment metagenome | biome: marine biome [ENVO:00000428]; feature: marine pelagic biome [ENVO:01000023]; material: deep marine sediment [ENVO:00002113] | place: India: Gulf of Kutch | collected...
CGCCGCGCTGCTGGCGCAGCATGTACTTGTTGGTGCGCCAGGTGGAGTGGATGCCCCAGCGGGTGTGGGGCGAGTAAAACTTCAAGGGATACTTGTCGGGGTGTAGCCCCGCCCGGGCCGTGGGCACCGCCGCGCCCAGGTCCAGGAACAGCGGGTGGTCGATGTAGAACTGCTGGCGTCCCGAGACCGTGGGGTAGGGCTCTTTCAAGTAGAACTGGCGCTCGAAGGAGCGGTAGGGTTGGTCTGCGTAGAGCGGCGAGGTCAGGCCCGCCTTGTCATTGAGCACGATGAAGCCGCGCTCCACGGCATCCTCGAACTTCCAGGGCTTGAAGGCCGGGACGTTCTCGATCAGCCAGCGCACCACGTCCTTGTCGGTATTGATCTTGCCGCCCATGGTGAAGTCCTTCTCCAGGGTGTCCAGGTCCCGTGTCAGGGGCGCCGGCTCGCCGCCGCCCTCCGGCTCTACGGTGAAGGCCGGGTCGGGGAGCCTGGCCAGGCCCCGGCGCTTGGCGGCGGCCTGGATGCCGTCGGCGAGCCGGCGGCAGATCTCCCACTCGGACTGGACCTCGCCCGGGACCTGGAGGCCGGCCGGGGGGACCGTGAGGTTGGCGAAGCGGTGGTAGCCTACCTCGCCGCGGATGTCCCAGCCTTCGTAATGGGTCTGGCCGGGCAGCACGTAGTCGGCCAGCTCGGCCGATGAGTCCATGCGGAAGTTGACGTTAACGTAGAGCTCGGTAGCATCGAGCACCGCCTTCTTGTAGTGCTCGGAGGACTTGTTGCGCCGGAACATGTTGTCGGCGAACAGGATGCGCACCTTGGGCTCGCCGTAGTGGGCAAGCCACCCTTGCTCGCGGCTTTTCTCCGCCAGCTCCACCAGGTCCGCCGGGCGCAGCCCCGCGCGGCGCTGGAACTCGGCCGGGTCGTCGTAGTGACGCTCGAAGGTCTCCCACATGCGCCCGGAGAACCACTCTCCCAGAAAGCCCGAGGCGAAGCGCGGCGGCTTGGGGCTGGACAGGGCGCCGATGCCGCCCAGGCTCCATTGGTGCTCGGTGTCCACCACGTCGTGACCGGTGAGCGCGCACAGCAGGGCCTGGGCCCAGTTGGCCAGGATCCCCCAGGCATACTTGTGCAGCGAGAAGCCGATGGTCAGCCCTGCCTCGTGGGCGGCGGCGAATTCGCGGGCGAGGCGGTAGACCAGCTCGGGGTGCACGCCGGTCTGCTCGCGGGTGTCCTCGGGGGCATAGCGCAGCGCCTCTTCGCGGGCTTGCTCGAAGACCGTAGTCACGGGGATGGGCCCGTCCGGGCCGTCGACCTCATAGCGGCCGGTGAGCGCCGGGCGCAGCTTGCCCAGGCGCAACGTCTTCTTGAAGTGGCCCTGGGTGCCGGGCACGGGCTTGGCCCGCCCGCTGACCTCGTCCCAGACGTAGAACACATCGTCCTTGCCGCCGGGGCGCAGGTCGGCGTGGCGCAGCAGCTTGCCGGTGTCGGTGCGCACCAGGAAGGGCAGGTCGCTCTGCTCGCGGACGAAGTCCTCTTTATAGAGTTTCTCTTTGAACACCACGTAGAGCAGCGACATGCCCAGAAAGCTGTCGCTGCCGGGATTGACGGCGATCCATTCGTCGGCATGGACGGCGGTGGGGTTGTAGTCCGGGGTGATCACCACCACCTTGGCGCCGTTGTACTTGGCCTCCCAGAGGTAATGGGCGTCGGGGATGCGCGTGACGTTGGGATTGAAGCTCCACAACACGATGTAGTCCATCTGGAACCACGCATCGAGCGAGGTGCCCACGTTGGGGATGCCGTAGGCCAGACTCGCCCCGGTGAACATGTCGCCCACGGCGCTGGAGGGGTAGAGCCGGATGGCGCCGAGCAGCGAGCCAAGGCGCAGCGGCCCGGCGCGCCGGCCCTGGGACAGGATGCCGGTGCCGGTGTAGACCATCAGCCCCCCGGGCCCGTGCTCGGCCACGGTGTCGACGACCTTCTCGCTGATCTCGGCGACGGCCTGATCCCAGGAGATGCGCTCCCACTTGCCTTCGCCGCGCTTGCCGGCGCGCTTCAGCGGATAGCGCAGCCGGTCCTTCTCGTACATGGCCTGCGAGTGGATGGTGCCCTTGTTGCAGCCGCGGGGGTTGGCGTCGGGGATGTCGAAGTTGATCTGCGGGTACTGGGCGAGCTGCTCCTCGCGCACGATCCGGCCGTCGGCGGCATAGATCCGAAAGGCACAGTTGCCCTGGCAGTTGGAGCAGTGGAAGGCGTAGCCCTGGGCCTCGCCGCGGGTGGCGGCGAGCTCTTCTCGATAGAAGTCCTCCCAGGCCCGCTCGGGATAGCTTACCAGGGGGTCAGCGACACGGATCACCTTGCCGAGGGCATCCAGGGGGGCGCCCGCCTTGAGGGCGCACAATCCGGTGCCGGAGTACTTGAGAAAATCGCGCCTGTTCACCATCGAGGTTCACCTTGCATCATTTAGCAGCGTCTCCACCGCCTCCTTGGCGCGGGGGCTGAACCAGTCGTACTCGCCGAGCGCCCGGTAGGCGATCCGGCCGTCGGCGTCGATCAGGTAGGAAGTCGGCACGCCGGGCACGCTGTAGCGCCGGCTGACCAGGCTGTCGCGGTCGTGCAGCACCGGGAAGGTGATGGCGGGCTCCAGCTGCCCGAGAAAGGCGCGGATCTTCGGCGGCGCGGCGGTGTCCACCGAAACCGCGACTACGGTGAAGCCGCGCTCCGCGTAGGCTCGGTGCAGGCGCTCCATGGACGGCATCTCCTTGCGGCAGGGTGGGCACCAGGTAGCCCAGAAGTTGAGCAGTACCACCTGACCGCGAAAATCTCTGAAGCGCACCCGCCGCCCGTCGAGATCCTTCACCACAAAGTCACCGGCGATCACCGTGCCCTTGATGGGTTGCAACTTCGTAGTGGCCGCACCCGGTTGGGCTGCGGCGAGGCCGGCGGCCAGCGCGGCGACCAGGAGGAGGACTGGGTGAAAGTGGTGTCTCATCGTTCATCTGTTCCAGGCGCTGTGTATGTGGCTTAACGAGGTCGTCGGCCGTGATCCGTTGCCACGGTATTGCCGGATTGCGCTTCGCTCCATCGGGGCTACGCGATCGAATGTGTGTAGCCCGGATGGAGGCCGCAGGCCGGAATCCAGGACTGCCCGTTCTTTTCCCGGACGGCGCTTTCGCTTGCTCCGGGCCATCGCTGCCAGGGCCTCCCGCCGGGAGGCCGCCGCTACAGTCACCCCACCGGCCCGCGTCCCATGGCATCGGTGTCCAGCACGCCGGTGACCTCCGGCATCCGGCTCATGCGCCAGGCCAGCATGCCGCCCTCGAGGTTGCGGGGCTGTGCGAGCTCTTCGGCCAGGGCCCGAAACATCTCGGGGTCGCCGTCCTCGGTGACGATGACCGTGGGCCGGTAGCGGTCCACGGGGGCCTCGGGAAGCACGAAGCCGGGCTCGAGATTGAGGGTCTGCGGAAGGTGGCCGTCCTCGAAGTCCCCGGCGGCCCGCAGGTCCAGGACCTGGTACCGCCCCGGCTCTTGCCGGATGGCCTGGTACAGGGGCTCAGGCTCGATTGCCCGCGCCTGTGTCATCCCTGCACGCTGCAGTCGCGCCCCGGTGGTCAACGCGGCGAACAGCAGAATGGCGATCAGGCCCAGGTAGAACGCATGCCAGCGTAGATTCATTGCATCCTCCTCTTACACACGGTGTTAGTCGTTCGCCAGGTTCAGTCCCTTGCCCCTGATCTCGCTCACCCGTCCCCAGCGGCCCCAGTAGAGCAGAAACGCCGTGGCCATGCCGGTGGCGAAAAAGGTCATGCCCATGGCGATGCTGCCCACCGACAGGGTGGGGAAGCCGGCCATGAAGGCGCCCGTGGTGCAGCCGCCGCCGATCAGCGCCCCCAGGAGGATCAAAAATCCGCCGGCGAACACGGCGACCGCGCGACTGGTCATCCCGGAGGGAAAGGCGTCGGCCCACAGGGGTGTGACCGGCACGTTCCTGAAGCTGCGCGACAGCGCGGCGCTGGCCATGGCACCCGGGATCAGCCCGGCCACCATGGCCGCGCGCCAGGCAGTGGTTTCGGTCAGCGCCGGTACGCTGTCCAGGGGGTGGCCGAGCCCGTCTGCGATGTATGCCGCCAGCGCCGCCACGCCTCCGGAGATGCCCAGGTACTGGCCCTGGGCGGAGGCGGCCAGGATGATCAAGCCGGCCAGCACGCCCGTCGAGCGCCAGCCCCACTCGCGCCGCCACCTGGGGCCGTGCACGGCCCCGACCTCCCGCCGCCGGCCGGGGTCCAGGCGGTCGGCCAAGGCGATGATCAGGAGCATGAGCACTCCAAAGGTGATGACCAGGGGCCCGTAGGCCACCTCCAGTACCAGGGGCAGGGTCATGCTCTGGGGAAAGGAGCGCACCCCCCACTCCGGAAGGCTTGCAAAGATTGCGTCGAAGGCAAGCACGCCTGCGAACATCCCGAGCACCCCCAGTACGATCAATCGTTTCCCGGCGGCCAACCTGGCCGCGCAGGTGCCGGGTCAAAACCCGGCCAGCCCCATGCCCAGGCCGAACAGCACGCCGCCCAGCAGGTGGCCCCAGCCGAAGAACGCGTTGACCCGCGGGGCCAGCGACTCGGCGCCGGCCAGATCGGCCAGCCCGTAACCGAGCGCCGCCACCGCCACGGCGGTGAACATGAACTTCATGGCCTTGAGGTCGCGCAGCAGCAGCGTACCCATGATCCGCGAGTAGCGGGTCAGCCCGCCGTGATGCAGCACGAACCCGAACAGAAAACCCGTAATCGATCCCGCCAATACTGTCGTCATCGCTCCGTCCTCCGGTTCGTGTCACTTCTCGATGGGCAGCCGCGGATCCGCGGACCATTCTTCCCAGGATCCCGTGAACACCCTGACGTTGTCGTAGCCGATCAGGCGCAGCGCCAGGGCCACGTCGGTGGAGCGCCCGATGCCGGTCTGGCAGTAGGAGATCACCTTTGTGTCTTGGGTGATGCCCCGCTGGGTCAGGACCTTCTCGATCTCGGCGGCAGGCTTGAAGGTCTCGAGCTTGCCGGTGAACTTCTTCCATTCCAGGTGCATGGCCTTGGGGATGTGCCCGCCGCGCGAGGCCCCCGGGCGCACGTCCTCGCCGATGTACTCCTTGAACGAGCGGGCGTCGCTCACCAGCACCTTGCGGTTGCGCAGGTTCTTCTTGACCCAGGCCAGGTCCACGATCCGGTCGGGCTGGGGCCTGGCGACAAAGCGCTTCTTCTCGATCTCGGGGACATCCTGGGTCACGGGACGGCCCTCCTTGAGCCACTTGCGGACGCCGCCGTTGAGCACCTGCACCTTGTCGTGGCCGAAGAAGTCCAGTACAAACCAGACCCCCGAGGCGAACGGGCCCTCGCCGCCGTCGTAGACGACTACACGGGTGTTCTCGTCGATGCCGGCCTCCCCGAAAATCTTCTCGGCCCCGGCGTTGCTCAGCGGCTGGCCGGTCTTCTTACGTTCCTCCAGGTCGGCCAGCGTGAGATAGAAGAGATTGATCGCGCCGGGGATGTGGGCGCGGTTGTACTCGGCGGGGCTGGCGGCGTCGATGATGCGCACATCGGGCTGCTCCAGCAGCCCGGCCAGCTCCTTCGTTTCGATGAGCAGCTCCGGGCGCGCGTAGCCGGCGCCGGCGGCAACAGCGAGAAGGGGTGCCAACGCCAGGACCGCAGCGGCCAGGCGCCGCAGGAACTTGGGCAGGTACTGCATTGCGACCTCCTGGTTCATCAATGGTGAGATGCGTCCCATCTCCGATACGGGCGACGCGTCTCCGCGCGCCGCCCTGGGGAGCGGCCCGCGATGGCCGCTCTGCGTCTTCAAGCTGTGACCGGACCCCCGCCGGGGGTCACGATCTCACAGTCACCCTTTGAAGAACTCGCGTTTGCCCCTGGGGTTGAGCACGGTGAGCTGGACCAGCTCGATGCGCTCGTCGTCGACGATGCGCCCCTGTGCCTCGACCTCCCGGCCAAACCCCTTGTCCAGGCGCGTCTGATCCACCGCGTCGGGCGCGCTAAGGTCGATCCGGTAGAACGCGCCTTCCTCGGTCCAAAGGCCCATAGGCTCGGCCCACTTGAGGTAGCACTCGCCGATCTTGCCGCGCTGAAAGCACTTCTCGCCGATGATGCGCCCCTTGAGCGCTTGCAGCTCCTGTGCGTAAAGCGGCGCGGCAAGGGCGAGTGCCAGTCCCAGGATCAAGATGCGTCGTATGCTGCGGTTCATCGGGTGTCCTCTTTGGTTGCCTATTTCACGTCCTTGATGGCCCGCTTGAGGGCATCGAACTCCTCCTTGACCGCCCCCAGGCGCCCTTCCTGCGACTGCGGAGCAGCGCCTCCGATGTCTACCACGTCGCGCATTTGGGTGAAGCTGACCATTCCGTTGAAATCGCCGCCGTCGATGGCGATCAGCTCCTCGCCGTAGTAGACCGCGGGTGCCTTTGCGCCCGGGCCGGCCAGGGAGACCGGAATGGAGATGAATGGGACCTTGTAGCGGTTCTGCAGCTCGGCGGCGACCTGCATGTTGTTGTTGCAGCGCACCCCTGGCGGCTCGCGGTTGATCAGGGTCAGGACCGGCTGGCCGTTGAGCATCGTCGGTCCGGGCGGACCGGCGGCGAACGCGGGCGCGGAGTAGCCGGCGGCGGCCAACAGGCTTAGGATCGCGCTTGCAGCCAGGGCGGTCAGGATCAGGGCTTTGGATCGGGGCATGGCATCCTCCCGCAGTGCGGACATGGGTGAATTAAGATTTGCTAATATGATCTACTAATCTACTGAATACTTGAATAGTAGACTTGCACACTGTACGCTTGTTGTCAACATTGGCTGGAAGGCCTTGCTGCATGGAAGTCCTAGTGAAACGCCGAACGCTCATCATCGCTGCCGTGTTGTTAGCAGTCGCCGCGTTCCTTCTCTGGCGATTCATTCGCCCGATGAACATCTTTGTAGTCTCCGAGGCCTTCGAGCGGCCCGTGGACACGACGGCCATCCCGGCGGGGCTGGAGAGCCTGTCGGCCAGGGAGTGCGGCAGCTGCCACGGGGAGTTCTATGTCGAATGGATGACCACCATCCACAGCCGCGCCTGGACCGACCCCTATTTTCAGGTCGACTGGGAGTTCGACGGCGCCCAGCAGATCTGCAAGAACTGCCACATCCCCTTGGACCGCCAGCAAGAGCACAGAGTGCTGGGCTTTCGGGACCGGGAAAAGTGGGACCCGATTCTGGCGCCGAACCCGGATTTCGATCCCGAGCTGCAGCATGAGGGGGTGACCTGCGCCGGGTGCCATGTGCGCGACGGCGAGATCGTGGGTGTGCTGGGCCTCGAGGAAGCGCCCCATCCGGTTCGCAGAATCGCCAGCGCCAACGAGGTCTGCCTGCGCTGCCACGTGGTGGGCGGGGAGCGCTGGGATGCCTTCTGGCGCTTCCCGCCCTGCGGTACGGTGGCCGAGATCCAGGCCGGTCGAGGTGAGCGCAAGGCGCGCAGCGGCGAGACGGTGATCGAGGACGTGGCGGCGCTGGGCTGCGTGGACTGCCACATGCCGGCGGTGGAGCGGGCCCTGGTGGACGGCGGGCCGGTGCGGCCGGCGCGCCGGCACGTGTGGCGCGGTGGGCACGACCCGGATATGGTCCGCCAGGCCCTGGAGATCCGTTTCGAACAGGTGCCCGAGTCGAATGGTGGCACCGGCCGCTATCGCCTGACCCTCACCAACGTGGGCGCCGGCCACTACGTGCCCACGGGCACCCCCGATCGGCACCTGATCGTCACCCTGCGCGCACTTGATCGCAATGGCGAAGTATTGCGGGGCGAGGAATGGGTGATCAAGCGCCGGGTGCTCTGGCGGCCGTTCATCGTCGATCTGTGGGACAACCGGCTGGCGCCGCAGGAGCCGCGGGCCTACGAGCTGGTGCTGGGGCGGGCCGCTCGCGCCGACGCAGAGGCGGTTCAGGCGGTGGTGCGCTACGGGCTGGTGGAGGAAAAACGCCTCAGGCGCATCGGCTACGAGCCCGAAGAGCCCCTCGTGTATGAGGTGTATCGTGAGGTCCTCGAACTGGCGGCCGGCGACAACCCGTAGCCTGCCACGCCTACGATTACGATAGGGAGCCGAGAATGCACCATGTCAACACCCGAGTGGACCTGATCGTAATCGGCGGTGGCGCCGGCGGGCTGGTGGTGGCCAGCGTCGCCGCGCAGCTCGGCCTGAAGGTCACGCTGATCGAAAAGGAGGACAGGCTCGGCGGCGACTGCCTGCACCATGGGTGCGTGCCCAGCAAGACCTTGATCCATGCCGCCAAGGTGGCTTCTTTGATGCGGCGAGGCGACGAATATGGTCTGCCGCAGGTGGCCCCGCAGGTGGACCTCGGCCGGGTCGTCGACCACGTGCAGGCCGTGATCGAGCGCATCCAGGTGCATGACGACCCGGAGCGCTTTCGCGGCTACGGCTGCGAGGTGTTGCTGGGGGAGCCGGCCGAGCTCGTCTCTCCCCGCGAGGTGCGGGTCGGCGAGCGCGTGATCGAGGGAAGGCGCATCGTGATTGCCACCGGCTCGCGCCCGCTGGTCCCGCCCATCCCCGGGCTGACCGAGGCCGGGTTTTGGACCAATCTGGACCTGTTTTCTCAGCGCACGCTGCCCGAACGCCTGGCGGTGCTGGGCTGCGGCCCCATCGGCCTGGAGATGGCCCAGGCCTTTGCGCGCCTGGGCAGCCGGGTCGCGCTGGTGGAGCGCCTGCCCAACCTGCTGCCCCGGGAGGACCCCGAGATCACCGACGTGCTGCAGGCCTGTCTCGGTGCCGAGGGCATTGATATCCACACCTCGACGAGCGTCGAGGGCGTCCACGCAAATCGCGGCGTGAAGCTCATCGAATGCAGCGGCGGGTTGACGCTCGAAGCGGACGCCATCCTGGTTGCCGCGGGGCGGCAGCCCAATGTCGACAAGCTGGGGCTGGATGCTGCCGGCGTCGAGGTCACGGACAAGGGTATTACGGTGGATCGGCGCCAGCGCACCTCGCAGAAACATATCTATGCCGTGGGCGACGTGTGCGGCCCCTATCCCTTTACCCACATGGCCGAGTATCAGGCGGGCATCATCATCAGCAACGCCGTCTTCCGTTTCCCGAAGAAAACCAACTATCGGGTTGTACCGTGGGTCACCTATACCGATCCGGAGTTGGCACGTGTGGGCTTGACCGAACAGCAAGCGCGGGAGCAGGACATTGAACCGGTAGTGCTGCGCTTCGACTTCAAGGACATCGACCGGGCCCTGACCGAAGTGGAAACCAGCGGTATCATGAAGCTGGTCACCCACAAGGGCAGGGTTCTGGGCGCGACCATTCTCGGCCCACATGCCGGCGAGCTCATCCATGAAACGGCGCTGGCCATGCAGACAAGGGCGAAGATCGGCGATATTTCCGCCGCGGTCCACGCCTATCCGACGCTGTCGCAGATCCACCGGCGTGCCGTCAATACCGCCTATGCGCCCAAACTGTTCAGCCGAGGGACGCGAACGCTGGTTGCACTGATCAACCGCCTCATGCCATAGGGAGAATATGCATGTCGCTGAAGATATTGGGCGGGTGGTGAATGACGATCGAGCTTGTTGTAGTGGCGGGTCTGGTACTGGCGCTCGCCTGGGCCAATGGCGCCAATGACATTGCCAAGGGGATTGCGACTCTGGTGGGCAACGGCACGGCGTCGGCCACACGGGCGGTGTGGTGGGGTACCGCCTGGACCGTGGCCGGCGGGCTGTTCGCGGTGCTTTGGGGCGAGGCACTCCTCAAGACATTCAGCAGCGGCTACCTCGATCCCGGTTTTCAGGTGGACCTGGTATTCATCGCCAGCAGCATCCTGGGGGCGGCCGGCTGGGTAGGCGTAGCAGCGCGTTTTGGGCTGCCGGTGTCCACCACCCATGCGCTGCTGGGCGGCGTGGTCGGGGCGGCCCTGATGGCGGCGGGACCCGAAGGACTGCGCCTCGGCGCCGTGACTTACAAGGCACTGCTGCCGTTATTGGTCGCCCCTTTGATGGCGATCGGATTGTGTGCCCTGATTCTGGTGCTGGCGCGTTATGTGGCCGGCAAGGTTCCCGCCTGGCGGCCTGGTTGTTGTCCAAGGGAAGAGTGGCAGCGCAACCCCTTCGCGTGCGCGGATCCATCAGGCAGTGACTCACCGCCGTCACGGAAGCTGCTGCCCAGGGAGCGACTGTGGCTCGGCCTGCACTGGCTGTCCAGCGGCATGACGAGTTTTGCCCGGGGCCTGAATGATGTACCGAAAATTGCCGCCTTCCTGGTGTTGGCCAGTGCCCTTGCACCAGGCATTGGCGGGGATATTCCGGGGTCGGGTGATTTGCTTTGGCCGATCCTCTTGGTGACAGCCGTCATGGGCGCAGGTTCATTGTGGGGTGGGATGCGTGTGCTCGAGGTGATGTCGAATCGGGTCGCGCCCTTGAACGCGGGCAGCGGGTTGGTGGCGAATGCCGGCACCTCGGTGCTGGTGCTGTTCGCCTCGCCGCTGGGATTGCCGGTATCGACCACCCACGTGAGCACCGGGGCGTTGATGGCCGTACGCTGGACCGATAAAGTCAAACCTCGCCAGGCGGACGCGCTCAGGATGATTTTGTACGGTTGGCTTGTTACGCTGCCCATCGCCGCGGGCGTGGCGGCGGTCGCCGCCTTCCTGCTGGCCGTCGGGCGGGTGTAGTGACCCCGGCGATGGATCCCGCGGCGTACGAGGCCTGGTACCACACGCCGCGCGGTCGTTGGATCGGTCGACGGGAATCGTCATTACTGGTAGCGATGCTGCGGCCGGCGTGTGGGCAAAACCTCCTGGACGTGGGCTGCGGCACGGGTTACTTTAGCCGTCGTTTTGCGGAAGCGGGTCTAACGGTCACGGGCATCGATCCGGATATCGCCATGATCGATTACGCGCAGGCACGAGGGGGCGGCGTGGCTTACGTCGAGGGCAGCGCGGAGCGCTTGCCATTTGAAGATAACACGTTCGATTTTACTGCCGCGGTCACGAGCTTGTGTTTCGTCCGGGAACCGATGGCGGCCCTGGCGGAGATGTGGCGGGTGAGCCGACATGGTGTCGTATTGGGGCTGTTGAACCGCGACAGCCTCCTATACATGAAGAAGCATGGCACAGGGGCGTACAGCGGCGCCCGCTGGGATACCTGGCCGCTTGTCAGGCAGTGGATTGGACGACTCGCGCCGCCGGCCGCCGGCTGCCGGCACCGAACGGCGATCTTTTTCCCCGGCGGTGGTGGAGTGGCGCGCGCTGCTGAGCTACTGCTCAGCAGGTCCCTGCCATGGGGCGGGTTTCTGGCGATTTATATCGCGAAGGGTGAACAGACGAATGGATCAAATATCTCGAAATGACAGTTGAGTTAGAGGCCGTATCATGCATGCCACTTTGCCGCTGCTGAGACAGACGGACTTTCCCTCCATCGCGCGCGGGCCTGTCCGCACCTTGCAGGTCAATCTTGGCTATCGCTGCAACCAGAGTTGCCTGCACTGTCATGTCAACGCCGGCCCCAAGCGCAAGGAATCCATGACGCGGGAAACGGCGGAAAGCGTTTTGACGTACTTGCGCGCCAGCGGTGTTGCCACCCTGGACGTTACCGGCGGCGCCCCAGAGTTGAACGACCAGTTTCGCTACCTGGTGGAAGAGGCCCGGGGGCTTGGCGTGCACGTCATGGATCGCTGCAATCTGACCATCCTTACTGAGCCCGGTCAGGAAGACTTGGCGGACTTTTTGGCCGGCTACAAGGTCGAGGTGATCGCCTCGCTGCCGTGTTATCTCGAACAAAACGTGGACGGCCAGCGAGGGGCGGGGGTGTACGCGCGCAGTATCGAAGGTCTAAAAACGCTCAACGAGCTGGATTACGGCAAGGAGGGCAGTAGTCTGGTGCTGAACCTGGTGTACAATCCCACCGGTCCGTTCCTGCCCCCGCCCCAAGCGCAACTGGAGGCGGACTATAAGCGGGAGCTGGGCAAGCTGGGGATTGTCTTCAACCGACTGCTGACCCTGACCAACATGCCGATCGAGCGATTCGGCAGCACCTTGATCTCGAAAAAGCGGTTCCAGGACTACATGGCGTTGCTCAAGAGCGCACACCTCGACGCCAACCTGGAGCAGGTCATGTGCCGTTCGTTGATCAGCGTGGATTGGCGGGGCTATGTCTATGATTGTGATTTCAATCAGATGCTCGGTTTGCCGCTGCGACTGCACGGCAAGCCGCGTCCCCACCTGCGGGACCTGGTGGAGGCCGATCCAACGGACAACCCGATCGCTATCGCCGATCACTGCTACGGCTGTACCGCGGGGCAGGGCAGCAGTTGCGGCGGCGCGCTGAGTTGAAGGAGGTTTTGACAGTATGTTGAACGAGGTAAAGAAGCGCTATTCCGAGGGTGCACAGGCGGTGCAGCCGGATCTGTGTTGTCCGGTGGAGTACGACGGCGAATTGCTAGGCCTGTTGCCGCAAGAGATCATCGACAAGGATTACGGCTGCGGCGATCCCTCGCGCTACGTGCGTGAAGGCGACGTGGTGCTGGATCTGGGGTCGGGCGGCGGCAAGATCTGTTACATGGCGGCGCAGCGGGTGGGTGCGCAGGGCGAGGTGATCGGCATCGACATGAACGACGACATGCTGGTCCTGGCGCGCAAATACCAGCAGGAGATGGCAGATAGGCTGGGCGGCGACCGGGTGACGTTTTACAAGGCCTACATCCAGGACCTGGCGCTGGATGTTGCGGCCATGGAGAGGTATCTAAAAGAACATCCGGTCCACAACGTGACGGACCTGGAACACTTGCAGAGATGGCAGTCCGAACAGCGTCGCGAAGCACCCTTGATTACGGATAACAGTGTGGATCTCGTGATTTCCAATTGCGTCTTGAACCTGGTGGAGGATGCGCAGAAGACGCAGTTGATACGGGAGATTCACCGCGTGCTGAAACCCGGGGGGCGTGTCGCCGTCTCCGATATCGTCAGCGACGATCCGGTGCCGGAGCATCTGAAACAGGACGGCGAGCTATGGAGTGGCTGCATTTCCGGGGCGTTCCAGGAGGAAGCCTTTCTTCAAGCATTCAAGGAGGCGGGGTTTGTTGCCGTGGCGTACGACAAGTGGGACGCGGCGCCTTGGCGGGTCGTCGAAGGCATCGAGTTTCGGTCGGTCACGCTGACGGCGGTCAAGGGCGAGGATGGTCCTTGTCTGGACTACGGCCACGCCGTGATCTATCGCGGACCCTACGCCTCGGTGACCGACGACGAGGGGCATGTGTTCCCCCGGGGCGCGCGCATGGCCGTGTGCGAGCGCACCTACCGGTTTCTGACCGCAAGCGGTGCCCATGGGAGCGAGTTCATCGGAATCGCCCCGGCGCAAACCGGCGAGCCGGTGCCCTACTGTGCGCCGCCAGGGACGCGGCGTAGTACGGCGGACACCAAGTCCGCAAAGCTTGATTCGGGCTGCGGTGACGGCGGATGTTGTTGCTGATCAAGCCATGCGCGTGTCGGTCATTATCCCGGCATTGAACGAAGCCGAGGCTATCGTCCCGACGCTGCGCCGGCTGCAGGCTATGCGTGCGCACGGACACGAGGTCATCGTCGTGGATGGCGGCAGCGCCGACGGCACCGCTGCGCTCGCGGCACCCCTGGCCGACAAGGTTATCCGCGCCGGGTCGGGCCGAGCGCGCCAGATGAACGCCGGGGTCCGGATGAGTCGCGGGGATGTGCTGTGGTTCGTGCATGCCGACACCCTGGTTGAGTCCGATAGTCATGAGATGCTGCTGGCGGCATTGGCGGGACGGCCCCGCCAGTGGGGGCGTTTCGATGTTTGCCTGTCCGGGTGCGCGCCGTTGTTGCGGGCCGTCGAGCGGCTGATGAACCGGCGCTCGCGCCTGACCGGCATCGCCACGGGCGACCAGGGCATGTTCATCCGCCGGGATACCTTCGAGCGGCTGGACGGTTTTGCGGACATCCCCTTGATGGAGGACATCGAGATCAGCCGGCGCTTGAAACGCACCGCCGGCAGGCCGTTGTGTCTGAAACACAAACTGACGACCTCGAGCCGGCGCTGGGAGACCCGCGGAATCCTGCGTACCGTCTTGCTGATGTGGCGCTTGCGCGCCGCGTATGCGCTGGGGGCGGACCCGGCGGCGCTGGCACGGAGCTACCGGTGAGCGGGCCGCTTCGGCAAGGCACCCTCATGGTGTTCGCCCGCGCGCCCGTCCCGGGCCGGGCCAAGACCCGGCTCATTCCCGTATTGGGCGAGGAAGGCGCCGCGCGCCTGCACGCGTGGCTCGTAAACCGGACCCTCGCCAAGGTCGCGGCGGTTGGCGGGACCGACATGCAATTGTGGTGCTCACCGTCGGCGGATGATCCGTTTCTGAAATCCTGCGCGGAAAGGCACGATATCCCATTGTATACGCAGCGTGGTGACGATCTGGGGGCGCGCATGCACCACGCCTTTGAGACCGCGCTGCGCACTGCGCCTTGGGCCATTCTGCTCGGCACTGACATACCCGAGTTGCGCATCCGTGATGTGCAACAGGCGGTAGACGCCATGGGACGCGGCGAAGACGCGGTGGCCGGGCCCGCATTTGACGGTGGCTACTATTTGTTGGGCCTGTGCCAAACATCGCCGTTCTTGTTCGACGGCATACCCTGGGGCACGGATCGAGTCTGGGCCACGACCCAGGCGCGATTGAGTGCGCTGGGCCGCTTCTGGGCGACTATCGCCTGGCACCGCGATTTGGACGGGCCACAAGACCTCGATTGGTTCCCTGACTTGATGGACTACGCATGCAGCGGAGGCGAGCCTGTGAGCACCGATACGCCGTAAGAACAGGCGGACCAAAAGCCGGGTAGGGTTTGTGTTCTCGTTTAGAGGCGGCATCAAAATGCAAAAGTGCAAGCCTGACCCCATTTCACGATCCAATCCGGCGGTGCGCAATCCGAAAGTAAGCATCACTTGGACATCACGATCAGCATAGCGACTAGGATGCCGGCGCCGAGGGCGCACAGGCTGTATTTGGGCCGCTCCTTCTCCGCCTGGGGCAAGAGGTGCGTGGCGCCCACGTAGACGAGTGCGCCGCCAGAAAGCGACAGCAGGGCACCGAGCAGCGGCTCGTCGATCTGGCTGATGTAGGGATAGGACACCAGCATGCCCAGCGGCGTGGAAATCGAGGCGGCGAGGAAGGCAAGGATCAGGGACGTTCTTTCGCTGAAACCGCCGCGCAGCAGCAGCAAATAGGTGATGATGCCTTCGGGGAATTCATGCAGCACCATGCCAGTGGCGGCCAGCAGCCCGGTGAAGATACTGACGGTGAAGGTGATGGAGTATACGAAGCCGTCGATGAATGAGTGAAAGCCGATGCCGATCATGGGCACCAGACCGATACCATAACGCGGACTCGGTTTCCGCTCGCAGACAAAGGCGGTAATGAAACGGTTGAACAGATGCAGCAGCAAAAACCCGCTGAGCAAATACGCCGGCGCATCGGCGCTCATCTCGAAGGACTTCGGTATGATATGAAGAAAGGATACGGAAATAAGCACGCCCGCGGCGAAGCAGACGAAGTAGATGCTGTACCTTCGCCCCCATGGCTCGAAGTGACGTATCGTATAGATTCCGATCGCCGTGACCAGCGCCGCGAATATGCTGGCGCCGAGGGCGGTCCAGAAAGTGTTTTCCATTTGTCCTCCGATGGCCTCGCGAGCGCCTGATCGATTCGGGTCCGGAGCCGGAGAAACCTCCGTATGCCGGCTCTTGGCGGACCGCCGCGCGGCTCTTGCGCAGCCTTCCGATCGGCGGACTGCAGCTACAAGAGCGGCTGATCGCGCACGCGGTGGCTCAATCCCGCCTGGCCTCGACTACGACAAAGGCCCCGTCACCGTATTCGGCGCGCAGGGGCTCAATGTCGTGGATTGCCTCCAGCGGCCTCGACAAGAGTTACAGCCAGACCGGTTCGGCGAAGCTTGCCGCGGATAACAGGCGTCCGACCTCGGCCGCCGAGTATAAGGTCGCGTCGGGTAGAATACGCTCTCGGCCTAATGCGCCAGGCACTCTTGACCCAGTGTGCTGGCGCGGTCGATAAGTCCGATCACCAGTGCACCGCCGGCTCCGATGGACTGGCCCGCGCCGCGCCAGGGCAGCCGGGCGCGAACGGCCAACAGCTCCGAGTGGTGCGCCGCCTCGTGGCGCACGAGCCACTCATCATAGCGGCGGCGATGGAGCTCAACGGTCGGGGTCTTCGGCATGGTCAAAGCAGCTCCCGCAGCGCCGCGACCACGCGCGCATTGTCCTCGGGCAAGGCCGTAGTGACCCGCATGAAACCCGGCCCAAGGATCGGGTCACCCAGCGGCTTGATGAAGATCCCGCGCTCGTGAAGGCGTACCGCCAGGTCGGCCGCGTCGTGCGGTGCGAAGTCGGCCAGGAAGAAGTAGGTCCGAGTTGGAAAGGTCCGGACCCCGAGCGACCGCAGCTCGGCCGCGAGCTCTTCGGTCCAGGCGCGCAGCCGGGCGGCCCGCTCCGCGATCTTGTCTTCGTGCTTGAGCGTGGCCAGTGCCGCCGCCTGGCTGGGGCGGGCCAATGGATATGCATCATTGCCGGCGTTGAGGTCGTCGGCGAGATCTTCGGGAAGAATCGCATAACCCACGGGAAAACCCGCCAAGCTGTGGGCTTTGGACAGGGTGCGCGTGACGAGCAGGTTGGGATAGCGGGGCACCAGATGGGTGACGCTCTGGCTGGCGAGGCCGATGAATGCCTCGTCCACCAGAAATCGTGTGTCCGGGTGGCGCTCGAGCAATGCGGGAAGGGGCGCCATGCCAATGGGGCCCCCGTTGGGGTTGTTGGGATTGACGATGACCGCGAGCGTCGTGCCCCCGGGGAGTTGCAGGTCGGCCAGGTCAAAGGCGAAACCGTCTTCGGGTCGGGGCCGGGTCTCGGTATAGCGCTGTGCGATCTCCGGGAAAGGCGGATAGGTCGGCGTGAGCAGGTGCACTTGCTGGCCCAGCCGGTCGAAAAGCTGTCGCAGGATGAGCTCCGAGCCGGCATTGATGTGGATCAGCCGCTCTGGGACGCCGATGCCGTCCGCGATAAGTTGGCGTAATGGCTCCGAGAAAGGCTCGGTGTAGTAGTTGCTCCGTGGCGCCTAGGCCTGCGCAGCGGCAATTGCCTCTTCGATGGGCGGCAGGGGATTTTCACACAACAACAGCTTGATGTCTTCGAACTTTCCACCGCCCTTTTCAAGTATCGATGTCATACCGTATCCCTGCCCTCGTGCCTCCGGCATCTCGCTCAGGAGAGCTCCTCGTCGGACGGCCCCGGGTCTTGCGCCCGCTTCTTTGCCTGCTTCTCCTCAAACAGGCGATGGTGATAAGAGCCTTCGCGGAGCATCTTTGCCCCGCATCCGGGGCATCTCTCTTCCTGGCAGGGGATGCCGGAGCGATGGGCAATCTTCTCGCCGCATTTCGGGCAAACACACAGCCTTCCCCGCCCCTATCTCGTGTCTGCGCTTCACTGCCATGACTCAACAAACCCTCGGTTGGTGTTCAGCGGCGCGCGCTCTCGCGGGAAGGTCCCGCGCGCAAGATCCCCATGCCGCTACTCTTGCGGTACTTCGATGGTAGCCCCCAGGCCACCCTCGATGAAATTGTCCGTCCATGCCTCGCGCAACATGCGGATTGCACGATCCCCGGTGCAATGACTCGGCGCGACCTTCTCGACACCAAGGGCCTTGAGGCGCATGATGATCGCCAGGATCTGTGCCTGGCTGTTGCCGCCCAGGTGGAATCCGCCCATCAGGAGATAGATATTCTTGCCCAGGTACGATTGAGCATGCTCCGCCATATCCGCGACATTGGGATGCGCGCAGCCCGTGATGACGATGAGCCCCCGGGGTGTATCCACAATCAAGGCCTGCTCCTTGATGGTGCCGCCCATCTCGCCGGTCGAATGTACGTTGTCCAGAAGCTCTCGTGATTCGGATATGGTTTCAACGGCCGCGCCAAGGCGAACGATCTCTTGGTGGAAGGATACCGGAAACGACTCGGGTATATACACGGTGACATCGGGACTGCGCTCCATGAGGACACTGAGGCCCCCGGTGTGGTCCGCGTGGATATGGGAAAGCACAATCATCTCGACCGCCTCGGCTTGGAGACCGAGGTGTTCCATGTTCGAGAGTAAAATACCGCCGTCGCCGCCGGTGTCAAAAAGGACAGTCTTGTCCAGGCCCTCAATCAAGCAGGAAAATCCCCAGCTGGTCTTCAAACCCGGCTTATAGGGCACGTTGTTGAAAACGACGTGGAGTTGAAGCCGGATCTGTTTCGCCTTGTCCGTCCCGCCTGCGGCAACGGTAGCGTGTATCATGAGCACGCTCCACCCAAGGAGCAGGTACCGTCTGATCTTCTTGTGCGCATACATGGAAAGGATTATTGGACTCCTTTTTGCTCGAAACGTACCCAAAAACCACGACATAAAAGTGTATTGCGGCCTGGCAAGAGACACAGTCAGGAGTTGGAAATGCAAGGACATCGCTTGACAAGGAGCCTCGCGAAGACGGCATCAACCTTGCTCATGCTGCCCATCGGCATCGGCATGCTTCTACGATGAGTCTAGCAGTCACCATGTTGCCCGAACGGATATCGGCGGATCTATTTCGGTGGCGGGATTTAAAGGGGCGGAGGAGGATCCAGAGGGGTCGGAGGCGAATGAGAAAAGCTCGCGGGAGCTTCCTGCAATCCTATAGCCGAATCCTCTTTTCGGTGTCTCGTTTTTATGAGCGCTCGATGAATACCTCCGGGCTGAAGAGTGGGCCAATGGGCGAACCCTTTCTTCTACTTTCCTCCGAGAGTGTCAGTGAAGAGGCCTAGCTCGATCTTGCGACTAGGGCGGGATTGGCACGCCGGTCCCGAGCCCGGCGAGAACGCAAAAAGAAACCCGCAACGCACCGGGAGGGCGCCGGGCGGATTCTGAGTAAGACACCAGCATTTGGTCAAAGCCACGTCGCTGGAGGCGCCAATGTGGCTGAGGATGTCCAGGCGGGTCTGCGGCATGTCCCGGAAAGTGCATTGAATGGCTGCAGCCTCCGGTTGCGAGCTGCCCCTAGTGGTTCGAGCCCCCGGTATCAGAGGCATCGATGCACGTCACGAGCTGGCCGCACGGCGGTCCGGTCACGAGGACATTGGGCTGAACACCGTCGAGCAAGCGCAAGTTTCACGCGCCGAGCGGCGACCCTCGGTCCTTGGTGGGGCTCAGCGGCCATGCGTCCAACTGTCAATTCAACTCGTCAGGGCCGATTGCCGGGAAGCGGCATCGAAAAAAAACGGGCGCACCACGTTGCCGTGGTGCGCCCGGGTTGGCTACTGCGCGGTTGCGCTGGCTCAGTAGACGTCGTGAGCCGTGTTGTAGACGTTGAACTTCCCGGTCGGCGTTGGGAGATTCGAAATCCTTGTGATCTCCGCCAATGTCGTGGCGTCCAGCACGATCAGCGCGCCGTCCGGATCCCAGTCGGATATCCACACTTCCGTGCCGTCCCTGTTGAACTCAAGGTGCGTCGCCTTGCCGTTCGTGGCCACCGCGAAGCACTGGTCGATGGCGCCGGTCGACTTGGAAATGGCACAGATCTGCTTCGCGAGGTCGCTGTCCGAGCTCAGGGCCATGTCGATGAACACCCACGGGGAGTTCGGGTGCGTCTTGATAAAGAGCGAACCCGCCGAAGGCGTCGTGATCTCGCGGACCACGGTCCAGGCGACGTCCGCCCGGCCCGCCGGATCGGCCCCGTATACCGACACCTTGGGCTCTCCGATGTGCGGCGTGGCGTTTACTAAGCCATAGGTCGGATCGACCCAGTTGGCGCCCCGTCCCGGATGCGGCCTGTCCCCGGTGAGGAAGCTCGTTTCGAACGCCGGTGCGTCGGTGTCGACCACCACCATCTTGTTGCTCGCGTTGGCGGCAATCAAGAAGTACTGCCCGGTGCTGTCGAAGCCGCCGTCGTGCAGATACTTCTCGGTGGCTATGGTCGAGGTCATCGGGAATCCCGCCAGCGAGTAGTCCACGATGCCGACATAGCCCGACTCCTTGAGGCCCATCACCCATATCGGTTTGGTATGCGACGAGGCGATCGCTGCGACGCGATTCTCGAGGATAGGCTGCCCGTCGATGTCCGTTAGCGGGATGTCCACCCGCTGCAGCGGCTCGAGCGTCAGCCCGTCATACACCACGTACTGCGGCGGCCAGTAGCAGCCCTCGATCACATAGGCATCCTCGTAACCCGCCAGCTTGCTGCCGTCCACGCTGCGCGCGTCGTGACAGCCCTTCACCGTCGCTACGGTCTGCGGGACGCTGGTCCAGAGGTCGATCAGCGTGACCAGCCCGTCGCGGCCGACGGAGTAGAAGTAGCGCCCGTTTGCCGAGGAGCGCAGGATGTGTACCGCGAAGCCGGTGTCCAGGCGCACGACCTCTTCGTACGTGTCACCGTCGAAGATCGCCACCTGCCCGGCGTCCCGCAGGACCACGCCGATGTAGTTCTCCCAGTCGCGCGTGGTTTCCGGCGCGGTCGGGCGGTTGGCGACGTCGACGATCAGGTTCCAGCTTTGCTGGATCTCCTGGAACGACAGCGGGGGCGGATCGGGCGGCGGCAACTGCAGGTAGGCCGCGAGATTCTCGATCTGCTCCTCGGTCAGGATGCCGCTCTGCCCGAAATTGGGCATGCCTGCGGGTGTGCCGTAGCGCAGGATGGCGCCAATCCCGTCGGTGCCGATCTCCTGGGACCTGGTCTCACCGATGTCGGGTCCGGTGGCGCCGGTGCGGTAGATCCCGTGGCAGCCGGCGCAGCGGTCAAAGTAGACCTGCTTGGTGTCATCGAACTCCTGCTGGGTCAGCGTCTTCGGCTGGCTGTCCGGCAGGGGGCCCACGTCCTCCTGCGCGACCAGGAACTCGACCATGTCCCAGACATCCACGGGCATATGATCCAGATCGGGCATGACGTAGGGATACCCTTCCAGCTCTTCGGGCGGCACGGCTCCGGCGGCCACCATCTCCGCTGGGAAGTCGGTCCAGGCGCCGAGCCAGGTGTCCGACTTCGTCAAGCTGATTCCCTGCAGGTCCGGTCCCACTCGGGCGCCTCTGCCGAAGGTGTGGCAGTAGGTGCAGGCGTTCCTGAACTGCAGCTCGCCATTGACGAGATCGCCGTTCTGGGGAAGCTTTTCGCCTCCTGAGGCAATGGCAAGATAGGCCTCGAGGTCATCAAGCTCGGCGCTGGTCAGATACGACAGGAAGTTCATATCTGGGCGATCTTGGATGGCCTTGGCTATGCGGCTGGCCTTCGCCTTCCTGATGCTGCGGTGCGCATATCCGCCTGAGCCGGCTTCGCCGTGACACATGATGCATTTCTGGTTGAAGAGCGCTTCACCTTCCGGGGCCCCGGCGACAGCGGGGTTTTGCACGTGCATCGCCCCGATGGCCGCGGCCGCAAAGAAGAGGACCGCCCGATGTATGGTGTTGGTACACATCTCAACTACCCTCCTTCAGTGGTCAAAGTTCACCGATTTTCGGTGGTTATTCCACCCCCTGCGGCGCAGCCGCGGGGGTGTTCACTCATGAAGCGCCAGCCGGCCTCAGAAGCGCCAGCCGACGCCCACGAATGCCGCCCACGGGTCGATGGTCACATCGATCGTGGCACCATCGAGCGCGCCTCCCTTCAGCGTCGCCGTGGTTTCGATGTCCATGCGCCAGAGCGAGGCGTTCACGAACATGTTCCTGCCGATGTCGACGTCCACGCCGACCTCGGCCGCAAGGCCGGTCGAGTCGTCGAGCGAGATGTCGCCGGCGAGTCCCGGCCCGCTGAGCGCGTCGGTGACGTCCTCGCTGAAGAAGGCGGTGTAGTTGAGGCCGATACCCGCATATGGACGCACGCTCGCCGCCGGTGCGAAGTTGTAGAGCAGGATGAGCGTGGGTGGGAGCTGTTTGGTCTCAGCGATCTTTCCGAGCGCCGCCAGCGTGCCGGCGCCGGTGATGTCGTGCTTGAACGGCAGTGCGCCGAGCAGCTCGACGCCGAGGTTGTCGTTGATCATATAAGTGAAGTTGACGGCGAGGTTCGTGCTACCGTCCACCTCGACGCCGCTGCCGGGGACGCCGGTGAGCTCGCCGCTCGTGTCGTCCGGGCTGACGTGCCCGATGCCGGCGCGCACCAGCCAGTCGCCCTGCTGTACGGCGTGTGCGGGAGTAACCGCGGCCGCGAGCCCGGCGGCCACGAGCAGGGCGGGGCACAACTGCTGTTTCGGTCTGCGCATGGTTCTCTCCTTGTGGTTTCCGACCGCGGTCTCTTGGATCGGATCTACCCCCCCTTACCATTTCACGCGGTCTCCATGTCCTAAGCGAAATCAGTGCCATTTCACAAATCCGCTGTTTCCTTGGGGGAAAAATGGAATAGAATGGAGGTAGGAGTCTCAAAGCGTTCAGGTGAACGTCAACTCATCTTTGCCGTGAACGTCCAGGGAGGTGTCCATGTTCACTCGCCTACCAGCCCTCAGCTTGTTCCTGAACACTCTTGAAGAAGGCGTGCTGTTCCTCGATAAGGAGCGTCGTGTCATCGGGATCAACGAGGCGGCCAAACACATGATCGGACGCAGCCAAGAAAATCTGCTTGACCAAGTCTGCGCAAGCGTGTTCGGGGATACGGCCTGCGCAGGCCGGGGGTGCTGCTCTCTCGTGCCGGACATTGGTCGCGGCAAAAAGGCGCAGGACGTGGCGCTGGAGCGCCCCGACGGTGGGCTTGCACACCTGCGCATACGGGCGCTGCTGTTGCCGCCGAACGATCTCGACCTCTTCAGCGCCATCGTACTGCGTGACCGCTCGCACGAAGTGGAGCTCGAGCAGATGATGACCGAGCGCCTGCGGCTCAGGGGTATAGTCGGATGTAGCCCGGCGATGCAGAACCTGTACCGCGATATCATGGCGGCGGCCGGCAGCGACGCCACCGTCCTGATCACCGGGGAGAGCGGTACCGGCAAGGAGCTCATCGCGCGGTCTCTGCACGACGAGTCCCCCCGCAGCGCTGGCCCTTACGTGCCGGTGCACTGTGCAGCCTTGCCGGAGCACCTGCTCGAGTCCGAGCTCTTCGGTCATGCACGCGGAGCGTTCACGGGTGCATCGTCCGCGCGCGCTGGGCGCTTCGAGGCGGCACACGGCGGCACGTTGTTGCTCGACGAGATCGGCGAGATCCCCACGAGTATTCAGGTGAAGCTGCTGCGCGTCCTTCAGGAGAAAGAGATTGTCCGCCTCGGCGAGAATGAACCTAGGCGTGTGGACGTGCGGGTCATCGCCGCCACTCACCGTGATCTCGCCGCGATGGTGGAACGCGGCGAGTTCCGTGAGGACTTGTATTATCGGCTGCGCGTGTTGCGCGTGCACGCGCCCCCGTTGCGCGAAAGCGCAGACGATATTTTGCTGCTCGCCAACAAGCTGTTGGACGATCTCGCATGTCGTTATCGGCGCAGCCCACCGCGACTCGACTGCGAGACGCTGAGCCTGCTCGAGGCCTATGACTGGCCCGGTAATATTCGGGAACTGGAAAACGCGCTCGAGTATGCAATCGTGCGTGCGCAATCCTCGGTCATACTTCCCGAGCACCTGCCGCCGGAAGTTCAGATGCCGTGCCGGCCAGCGCGGCCGGAACCGAAAACTGCGGCGCGAGATGCGTCGTCGACCCGCTACTCCCGTCCAGGCACGGAACAGGATGAGTCGACAATAATTCTTCGCGTGCTCGCCGAGACCGGCGGAAACCGGGCCGAGGCGGCACGCAGGCTCGGGATGTCGCGCACCACGCTGTGGAAGCGGCTGCGGGCGATCGCGCCCAACGGAGACGAAACGCAGATTAGTCAGCCATGCTCAAGTCCGGGAGCAGCGCAGTGCGCTTGTGAGGGACAGGGCGACCGCGACGAATGCGCGCATGTCGCGCCAGTGGGCAGCGAGGAGGACGATAGCCTCTAAAGGGATCGGAGGTGAGCGGGAAAAACCCGCAGGAACCTCCGACCTTTTTTCCGCTTTTGCCTCTCGGCTCAGCCGACCAGCTTGGCGGCAACTGTGATCTCCGTGCCCGCCAGGGCCTGGGAAACAGGACATTCCCGCTTGGCGGTCTCCGCGTAATCCCTGAATCCTTGTACGTCGAGGCCCGGGGCTTCGCCCTCGACCTCCAGCTCGATACGCGTGATCCTGAAACCGCCGTCTTGCGGGTCGAGGTGCACCTTTGCGCTGGTGTGGAGCCGCTCGGGTTTGTGGCCGGATTCGCCCATTATCCCCGCCAGCGCCATGGAAAAGCACCCGGCATGGGCGGCGCCGATCAACTCGTCCGGGTTGCTGCCCGGATCCTCCTTGAAGCGCGTCCCGAACGAGTAGGGAGCCTCCAGCGTGCCGCTTTGCACGCGCATTTGCCCCTTGCCGTCTTTCAGCCCTCCGCTCCACTCCGCTTCCGCACGTCGAACAGGCATGGTAGGTCCTCCGTCTGTGATCGTTCGCTGCTGACTCAATGAGCGGCCTGCGCCGCCTTGCACGCTTCAACTGTATCCGCCTGTGGTTCGACTGCCATTGTTCTCAAAATCCATATACAAGCCGACGTCGATGTAAAACGGGCCCACTAAGCTTTGCGGTTCCACGGCGGTCCGAGGGTCTGAGCTCTATGTGCTGCCCGACCCTATAACTGAGCCGGGTGTTGCGCGGCGGCCAAAACGTGGTGTCTCGCCACCGGGGGCTACGGTGCGCAGCGGCTGGGCGTGCGTCCCGGTCAGACCTCTGGCGGCGCCCGTCCGTGGTCCCTCTTTACAGGGCCAAGCCAACAGCTAAAGTGTAGGCGAAGACAGCACGCGCACAACATAGGCAAGAAACGGCAGCGGCGCGGAAGTCGAACGTAGACAACACATACAAATGGTGGGGCTGAATCACCCAGGAGCGATGCCAAATGCCCGAAACAAGCCCGATCGGCCCCGGCGTGGACGAGCGTGTAATGCAGATACTTCGCACGGCAGTCAACGAAATCGGCGGCCTCAACCTGCTCGCGCGCCGGCACGAGTTGCACATCCTGCCGCCGCTGATCGAATCCGCCTACGTCCTCGTGCTGCGCGAAGAGCAAAACATGGGGCCGGCCGAGATCGCCGAGATTCTCGGCGTGAGCTCCGGCATGGTCGACGCCGTATTCGAGGCGCCCACGAGCGACTCTACCGCGCGCATTCGGCAGAGCGCCGAGCAGATGGCGGAGTTCCCGAGTCACACGGAGCCGGAAGAGAGCGGGCAGCCGCCGACCGGGCACCTGGAGCCCGAATACTTGGCGGGCGCCCTGGCCAAGTTCGCCTATTCCATCGTGCGTCGCCGGCAGGGAAAAAAGTAAATCAGTCACTTTTTTGGGTCCACCGCTACCGTTCATTGTCTTGGAGACAATCGGTCGCAGCTCCGTGGCCAGGTCCAGATGGGCGGTGGAGCGAGCTGATTTTCAGCAAATCCAGCAGATTCCAATAGACATCAGCCACATCCCTGCTATCTGTTAAGAAAGGCGATCTCGGATGCAAGGCGCAGGTTATGAGCAACAATGGCCCGGGTATGCTTCCCCTGGTGATGGCAGTTGGAGTGATGCTGGGCGCGGCTGCGGTTCATGGAGGGGAGCGGCGCAGCCCCGTGATCGTGCTCGAGCACGAGGCCTCGCAGCATGCTGCCCCGCAGAAGCTGCGCGTGCGCGCGACGGAACGGGGGTTGGCGGTCAGCGGCTGGGTCAAGCGCCGCACGCCGGACGACATGCGCATCCGCGGGCATGTTGAGCTGGAAGTGATAGATGTCGCAGGGGCAGTCGCGTTGCGCAGCGCGGTCCCGCTGCACACCCACAACCGCATCCCGCGCCACCAGCGCCAGGTGCCGTTCGCGACGATTCTCCCGAGTCCGCCCGAGGAGATCCGAACGATCCGCGTCCGCCACAGTATCGCGGGAGCGGAGTCCGAAATCGAATAAACCCGATCGCTGCAAAGGCAACCGCTGAACGAAGGCTTCCAACCGGGCGTATCCGTTCTGTCGGCCGCCGGTTGCTGGATCGCACCGGCGGCGGGATCGAGGTTCGGGGGCTTGCGCGCAGCGAGCGCGAGCGGTCCAGAGTCCCCGGCTCTCGCTCGATCTATGCAATGACCAGGTGCGCTCTCGCTGCTCGCGCGGCCCTTGGCGGGCGTGGGGGCCGGCTCCCGATTCATCGAAGCCGCCGGGCGGTTGTCAGAACTCGGCGGCGAGCTGCAGCGTAAAGCTGTCGGCCTTCTCTCCGGTGCCACCCGTGCCGGTCCCGTAGTCCTCCTCGCGCGCCCACTCGAGCGACAGCGATGTGTTCTCCAGAATGCGCACCGAGACCCCCGCCAGCAAGCGGTTCTCCGGCAGCCCCAACTCGAGCGCCTCCTCTGTGCCCTGCCAGGCCGAGGCGAGGGCCGCCTTGCGGCCGGCCAGCTCGAACTGAAAGGCCGCCTCCAGGTTCCAGGCGGCGGGCCTCGCCCCGGTGCCGTTGAAGTTGAGCTCGCGGGCGGCAAAACGCTCGGCCGCCGTGATGTACTCGCCGATCAGCGAGAACGGACCGGCGTGCAGCACGGCATAGGCTCCGGCTCCACCGACGCGGTCGTCGAGCTCGACGCCGCCGAGCGTATCCTGCAGGCCGTCGCTGTCGGCGATGCTGCTGAGATATCCGATGGCCAGATCCAGGCCGAGCGCCTCGCTCTCTTTGTTGTAGCCGAGGTTCGCGCCGTAGTGGCCGACGTGGTCCCGGGACGCCGCCTCCTCGACCTCACCGTTGAACGTGTACACGGATCCGTAGGCCCCGCCCGTCTCGAAACCGAGTTGCAGCACCGACTCGCGGGTCTCGCCGAGCTCAAGGGTAAGGGGGTCAGAGACCAGATGGGTCTCGAAGTTGCCGAAGGGGACGTACATGCGCCCGGCGGCTGCGAACAAGGGTGAAACACCGGGGTTGGCGATGGTAAGAACGGCCTCGTCTACCTCGAAGTCGGTTTCGTCCTCCTCGTGCAGCAGTACGATGTGCGCGTTCGCCCACTCGGCGGCGACTGCGTCGACGCCGAGCTCGGCGGTGGCGGCGGTCACGTCGCTTGCGTCGTTGCCGTCGCCGCCCTCAGTATAACTCGCCTCGATCTCCACCAAGCCTGTCAACGAGACGTTCCAGGGGCCTCCGGCTGCCTGCCCGGTCCCTGCGGCTTTTTCCAGGATCTGGACGCGTTCCTCGAGGAGTGTGACCGTATCGCGCAGCCCCTCCTCATCGGAGAGGGCTGGGGCGCTGGCGGCGGCGAGTGTCAGCCCCGCGACGCCGATGGCGCGAGCCGCCGTGGCGCAGTGTGTTGCGAACATGAAAAGATGCCTCCCGTCACGTGGTGCCAAGCTGTGCTGGCTGGCTGGCCCGAGCCGGGTAGGCTGGGTTGGCTGGCTTGCGTCGCTGGGTGATGTCGATGCTTCTATTTGATTAGGATGAGTTTTCCCTTGCTGGTTCGGCGCAGGCGGTAGTGCTCGTTTCCGTGTCGGATGAGCAGCTCGCAACTTCCCCTGAGCAGCTCTTCGCTGCTGATGCAGCGCGGCCCCCACGGGTCATCATCGACGCCGTTGTCCTGCTCAAGGGATTCTTCTCCCGTCTCGCCCGGGCGCGGGCGAGGTCTAGTAGCCGCCTTTCTTGCCGGTCCCGACATAGGTCAAGTTCCACTCCAGGTCGAAGGGTGTCCACCACTCACCGACCCCGGTCTCCCTGTCCGTATGGCGGTAAAGGCCGCTGTAGGGCGGCGGCGCGATGTGGTAGCGGAGGTGATACTTTCCCGGCCCATCCAGCTTGATGTTGGCGGCGTAGTGCGGGCCGTCTGACGCCACCATGGGCATAAAAATGCCCAGCGTCGACCAGTCCGAGCCCAGCTTGCGGATGTGATAAGTGATGGCGAGGTAGGGCACCCACTCGCCCTCGCCAAAGCCGTTGCCATTGCCCTCTATGGCGCGGATGTCGGCCTCCAGGTGGATGTCGGCCGCTTTCATGCCGGGAAGGCGCGGCTCCATCTCGACCGGCTGCAGGAACACCGCTGCGATCTCCATGCCGTTCCTCTGGACAGGCTCGCCGATCGGCTGCTCGCCGGCGGCAGCGGGGGGCGAGGCTGTGCCCAGGGCGAGGCTCAGGGCTAGAATGTTTTTGGTCATCGTTGTTTTCTCCTCGTTTTAGTGGTCGAATGCTGTGATGAATAAGACGCATTCGCATTCGTGAGCTTTTAAAAAAGGATGTTCCCTGCATCCCTTTGGACACCGAAGATCGCCGGCCACCAAGCGAGGCCCACCAGGACGCTGCCCGCCGTGCCGGGCAGCAAGGGCAGCCAGCGCCGGCGAGGCGCCGCCCCTTGGCGGGCCAGGATCCGCTCGCCGAGGTACACGCTCCAGACCAGGCCGAGCAGGAATACGAGGCCCTTTGCGGTGCCGATATAGGCGCCGAGGCCGAGGTAGGAAAGGGTCTCGAATAGCTCGCCGCCGAGGCCGAGGATAAGCGACATCATGGCGACCGGTGTGTACTGGTAGCCAAGCTCGACGAAACGCTGGGAAAAACTCCGGTCGCCGCCAATGCAGCCTGAAATCCAGGCGGCAAGCGCCGTCGTCACGGCCAGCACCGCGGCAAGCAGCAGCATGCACGCCAGCATGAAACCGACGATCATGAAAAAGTCCAGCCAGTTGAAGACCTCGCGCCGCTCGGGATGCACGCTCATCAGCCATGAGGGACCAGTCTCGCCGATCCAGAACCACTTCCGCTCGATGAACCACTCGCCCACACGCTGTCGCAGGGCCTGGTACGCCGGGAGTACCAGCCAGAGAAAGCCCCCCAGCGCCGCGCCGGCGCCCAGGAACATGAACCACACCTCGGCCGGGTTCGCGTGGTGATCCCGGATCGCCTCGATCTCCGCGCCGGGACGGCGCGCGCGTAGATATAGTCCGCCCTTGGCCTTTGGGTTGACGCAGCGAAAGCACTCGATGCAGTGACGCGACTCCACCTTGCGCGGGATGTCGATCATAGTCGGGCACACGCCCTTCTCGGTGTAGTGGTCGCCGCAGAGCTTCTTGCGTTTCGGGACGAGCTGCACCGCGCCGATGCGCGAGAACACCCCAAGCAGCAGACCGATCGGGCACATATGCCGGCACCAAGCGCGCTTGTTGCGCCCGTACAGAAAGCCGATCAGCATCGCGGCGAGCAGCGTGCCGCCGAACACCTCGGCGACGGCCTCGGGGTGGTCGCGCACGCCGACGGTTTGGCCGAGTATCGTGATGAACAGAAAGCTCACCACCGGAGTCCCTTCCCAGCGCAGCCAGCGCGGGATGGGCCGCTGCAGCCCGCGCTGATTGAGCGACTCGCTGGCCGCGCCCATCGGGCAGAGCAGACCGCACCAGCTGCGCCCGGTGAAGATGACCGAGAGAAACACCAAAGGGAACCACAGACCCCATAGGCCGTAGCTCGCGAAAGTGGTGAAGTGGCTGAACGGGGTGGCGTTCTCCGGCGGCTCGGGCAGCGCAAGTGGCACGAACAGCACGCACAGGAAGAGCGAGAACATCGCACCGTGTACCCACACCAAACGGTCTCGCTGCCGGACGAAAAAGCCCTCGACGGCGGCGACCCGCGGGTGGCGTTCGCCAGGCGGGGATGGCGCCGCCGCCCGCACGAGGATCTGCGCCACGCGCTGGGAGGGCATCCGGTTCATGAGTGCATCGCCCTGGGCGGCGCCCGGCGCCGCTCCTCGGCGGGGGCATGCTCGCCCCCGGGCCGGCCGGTTCGCGCTGCGCGCTTGCGGAGCTCGCGGGGGCGGCGTTTGACACCATGGGCGTACGCGGCCCCGAGCTCGATGCCCATCGCCGCCTTCGGCTTGGGATCCTCGAAGGACTCAAAGCCGGCCCGGTAGTGGACCTCCCCTTGATCCGGGTGACGGGCGGGATCGTCGGCCATCTGGGCCCAGCCGCGGGTCGCTGTCGCGACGATAGAAAAAGTGGTCGGTGCAGGGGCCTGGGCGGCGACAAGGACCGCCAGGCCGGGGATGTGCGGCTGAGAGGTGATGCGCATGAGCTGAGCTCCGGATCTTGTTGACACTCATAAAAGCGAATAATAATCGTTCGCATTCGAGCGTGCAAGCGATCTCTGGGGAAAAAAACCAAATGGGAACAAAGACTAAAAAATTAGTAATATCGATATATGGTAATTCTCAGGATCGTAATGCCCGTGATGGTCTTCGGCGAACGAATTTCGGACCCCCTGTATCGAGCAACCGGATGCGGGAAACCGACGAATTTAAGCTCTGAATTTACGGGCAGGAAGCCGCCCCGAGGAAGAGCTCATCGCGGGCAATACCAGGGCATCCGTGTGGCAGGCTGCCCGGCTTGCCCGGCCGGTGTTTTGACCAACCCGCCCGTTCCACCGTTCTTCGCCTCTTCGCCGGCGGTGGACGGCTGACCCGCACGGTATGCGCCATCTTGGTCATACCAAGCGTGGCGTGTCGTTCTTACCGGAAAGTGGATCCGGAATATCCGGTTCCTTTGTTGTCGCTGAGCTCGAGAATGTCCCGCCCGCCGGCGCAGGGAGCGCGAACGATCGCCTCCCCGCCGCCTTTCCGAACGCAGTCCGTCCGTAAAGAGAGCGGCGCGAGACGATATCGACGCACACGGACGGTGTGGTGCTCGCCGGATCGGATAGCGGGCCGGGACACCGGCGCCTGCCCGTTTCCCGCCAACCGCGCTCCGGGTATGATGGATGCGGCCTATCAAAGGTAGGCTCGTCAGAGAAGACCTTTGCGGGAGGCACCGGCACTGCCGCCGTGGCGCGGTTTCAGCGGCCGACTCGACAGGAGCCCGATGGCCATGGCGGACCGGAGATACTCGGCGCGTACCGGGCGCATCAGTTGGGCCTTCTACGACTGGGCCAACAGCAGCTTCGCCGCGATCGTCTCCACGTTCGTGTTCCCGGCCTACTTCGCCCGTCAGGTGGCGGCCGACGAAACGGTCGGCACGACCCAATGGGGGCATACGGTGGGCATCGCCGGGTTGTTGGTGGCGCTGTCGGGGCCCGTGCTAGGCGCGGTCGCCGACCAGGGCGGGCCGCGCAAGCCGTGGCTGGGGCTGTTCACCGCCCTGTGCATACTGGGCACCGCGGGCCTGTGGTGGGTGCGCCCGCAGCCCGACTGGGTGCTGCCGGCGATGCTGTTGGCCGGTTTCGCCACGGTCGCGGCCGAGTACGCTGTCATCTTCTACAATGCGATGCTGCCCTCGCTCACCACGTTCGAGCGCCTGGGGCGCTGGTCGGGCTGGGCCTGGGGGCTCGGCTATGCCGGGGGTATCGGATCTCTGCTTCTGGCGCTGTTCGGCCTCGTCGGCGAGGGTGCCTGGCTCGAGCTTCCCCGCGAGCAATCCGCGCACGTGCGCGCCACCTTCCCGCTGGTGGCCCTGTGGTACGCGGTATTCTCCTTCCCGCTGTTCGCCTTCACCCCCGACGAGCCGCGGGTGCGCAAGCCGCTGGCGCGCGCGATCTTCGACGGTCTGGCGCAGCTTGGCGAATCCCTGCGCCGGGCCCGCGACTACGCCTCCATCCTGCGCTTCCTGGTGGCGCGGATGTTCTTCATCGACGGCCTGGCGACCATCTTCGCCTTCGGCGGCGTATACGCCGCCGGCACCTTTGACATGGACGAGCGGCAGGTGCTGCTGTTCGGCATCGGATTGAACGTGACGGCCGGTGTCGGCGCGGTGGTCTTCGCCTGGGTGGACGACTGGCTCGGCAGCAAGCGCACCATTCTGATCTCGCTCGTGGGCCTGATCGTGCCGGGCACGTTGCTGCTGCTGGTCGAATCGCCGGAGCTGTTCTGGGCCTTCGGCCTGTTGTTGGGCGTGTTCGTGGGTCCGGTGCAGGCGGCGGGGCGTTCCTATCTGGCGCGCACGGCGCCGGTGCATCTGCGCAACGAGATGTTCGGCCTGTTCGCCTTCTCCGGAAAGGCCACCGCATTTCTGGGTCCGCTGCTGGTGGGTTGGGTCACCGGGTTTTTCGACAGCCAGCGCGCCGGCATGAGCGTGATCATCGTCTTTCTGGCGATCGGCTTTCTGCTCATGTTGACCGTGCCGGCGGCCGCGCGCGCGGATTCATCCCGTTAGCTGTGGCCCGTCGACCACGGGCTGTCGGGTCGTGCCTGCAGCTCGCCGTCCAGCCAGAGCTCGTCGACCCGCTCGGCGAGGAAGGAACAGAGTCCGGCGATCTTGGTCATCCCTACGGTGGGGAAGCGATAGGTCCAGAACAGGTCCTTGGCCTCGACGCCGCCGATTACCACGGAGTAGTAGCGTGCCTCGCCCTTGTACGGGCAGCGCGTGATGCTGTCGTTCGGCACCAGCAGGTCCAGGCGCACGTCGGGCTTGGGCAGATAGTAGCGGGTGGGCAGGCCGGTTTCGAATAGCAGCACCGGGCGCCGGCAATCGGCCACCGCCATGCCCCCGTGCACGACCTGCACGTGCCGGTAGCGCAGCGCGCCCTTACGCGGACACCGCCCGGTCCTGGCGCTGGGCACGAGCGCATCGCGGGCCACGTCGGTTACGGGAAAGTAGTAGACTGGGCGTCGCCTCCGCTCGCGCAGCAGCACCACCTTTCGGCTGTCGGCGATGAACCGCCTGCCCAGGAGCACGCGCACGCGCTTTGGGCTCGGCACCAGCTCAAGGCCGCGGGCATGAACATCGTTGGGGTCTGCTCGCACCATGGTGGCCTGCATCTATATTAATGCGGGTGCTGCGCTCAGCCCCGCTCCGCGGCGCCCGGTGGCCGCTCATGGAGCGCACGCATGTGCTCCTGCAGAGCATGGACGATGCGATCGGCGCCGCTTCGACCCTCGCCCTGCCTCCTCAACCGCCCTGGATCCAGCGGCTCGCCGAAGCGCACTGTGACCGAGCGGGGGCGGGGGATGTGCCGGCCGGGCGGCATCGCCGCGTGCGTGCCCCGGATGGACACCAGCACCACCGGCAGCGGATATTGCTCCAGCAGCCTCCCGATGCCGGGGCGAAACGGCTGCAGTCGGCCGTCGGGAGAGCGCTGGCCCTCCGGGAACCAGATCAGGCCGCGCCCGCGCTTGAGCACGGCCCCGGCCAACGCCAGATTCGTCCGGGCGCCGCGCCGCGGATCGATGGGGATGACCTGGGCGGCCCTGCTCACCCAGCGGGTGAACGGATTGGTGAACGCGACCCCGGTCCACCCGCCCCAATAGAGTGTGCGCAGTCGCTCGAACCCCAGCGCCGCCGCCACCGCGAAGGGATCCAGGTGGCTGGCATGGGTGCATGCCAATACCAAAGGGCCTTGGGCAGGCAGGTGGTGGCGGTCGCGGGCTTTCAGGCGAAACATCCCGCGGAGCACCATCCAGTCGATGCCGTACAAGATGCGGGCGGCGACGCCCAGCACGGGCCCGCGCGGGCGCAGCCAGCGGAGCTGGGACGGCCCCAGCACGCCCTCGGGCTCGGCCAGCGGGTCGGCGCCCGCCTGCGCGCGCCCGGTAGCATCGGCCAGCTCCTGCAGGAGGTCGCGCACGGTGTCGATGCGGGCGATGGCCTCGTCGCTGAGCTCGACCCCGGTGCGCTGGCCGATCTCCATGGTCAGGGTGAGCCACTCCATGGAGTCGACGCCGAGGTCCAGCCGCGGGCTGGTGTCGGGGGTCAGGCCGTGCCTCGGGTAGCGCCGGGCGAGCCAATCCCAAGCGCTGCGCGCGGCCTGTTGCTCGAGCAGGCTGCGGTCTTCGCCGGACATCTCCTGCGGGTCTAGGGGTGCGGCCCGCCCGGCCTCGCCGCGCCCATGCCGGGCCTGGCGGAAACGGACTTCGAGCTCGTGGCGTTTGATCTTGCCGAGCCGGGTACGCGGCAGGGGCTTGCGGGTGAGCGCAAAATCGGCGAGCCGCTGGTAGGAGGGCAGGGCACGGGACACCTCGGCCAGGGCGGCCCGCACCCGCCCCTCGGGGTCGTCGCCCCCCGCGCGGCCGGGCACGACTAGGGCGGCCAGCCGACCCTCGTCTTGGAGGATGCCGATCTCGCGCACGGCGGGGTGGGCCGCGTAACGGGATTCGAGCTCGTCGGGTTGGATGTTCTTCCCGCCCCCGGTGACGATCAGGGTAGAGAGGCGGCCTGTGATGTGCAGGTACCCGTCGCCGTCCAACCAGCCAAGATCGCCGGTGCGATACCAGCCGTCGCCGGTGAACGCCTCCCGCGTCTTGTCCGGTCGATTTCGGTATCCCTGGAACACGTTGGGGCCGCGGGCGAGGATCTCGCCCTCGCCGTCGCGTCCGCCGGGCGCGGCGCTGCGGTCGATGCGCAGCTCTACGCCCGGGACCGCTCTACCCACGGTCTCGGGCCGCGCGCGGCCGGGCGGATCGACGGTGAGAAGCGGCGCGGTCTCGGTCAGCCCGTAGCCGCTGGCCAGTTGCCAGCCCAGGGCCTCGAGGTTCCAGGCGAGCTCGGGATCCAGGGCCGAGCCCCCGGATGCCAGCACCCGCAATTGCAGGCCCACCTGACGGTGCACCGGTCGCAGCAGCCACTTGCCGAGGCGCAGGCCCAGGCGGCGGCGCGCCGTGCGGCTCAGCCACAATGCGCCGTGAAAGAGCGCACTCGCCAGGCGCCCGGCACGCTCGGCGCGGCTCGTGATTCCGGCGAACAGGGCATCGTAGAAGCTGGGCACGCCGATGATCACGCTCGCCCTTCCCTCGCGCAGCGCCCTGACGATCTGCGGCCCGGTCAGCGCGGGCGGCAGGATGAGCGTGAGCCCCATGAAGAGGGGCGCCAGCATGCCGACCACGAATGGATATACGTGGTGCAGGGGCAGAGGCAACAGGACGCGGTCCTGCGGACCCACCACGCCTACCTCACGCAGCACGTCCAGCTGAAAGCCCAGGTTGCCGTGACTCAGTGGCACGCCCTTGGGCGGCCCCGTGGTTCCGGACGTGTAGAACAGCGCGGCCGGGTCATCGGCGTGGTTGTCCGGCAGGGTCGCCGTGCTCTCCGCCAGGGTCCGCCAGCCGCGCCGGTCATCCGCCCCGGCATCGAGCAGCACGATCTGGGCATCGGGGGCGGCCGCGCGGACCCGATTCTCGTGCGCAGTCGTGGTGAAGACCCAGCGGGCGCTACTGTCCTCGAGCACGCGCGCCAGGGTATCGTCGGCAAGCTGTAGGTCCAGGGGCGTGGCGACTGCTCCGGCCCGCAGCGCGGCGAGCGCGGCAACGATCCACGGCGGGCCGGCCTCCCCGATCAGGGCCACGGTCTCGCCCGGTGCGACCCGCTCCCGCAGACCGCAGGCCAGGGCGTGCGCCAGCTCCCCGGCATCGCGGTAGGACCAATGCAGCGGGCCTTCGGCGGACCAGGCCTGCACCAGTGTTTGGTCCTCGACCTGCGACAGGCCGTCGATCAGACCATCGAGCCGTGACCGCGCGGCTTGTGACAGTGTCCCTGCTTGGTCCATGGGATCCCGGGATCAATGCTATGGCTTGTCCTACAGGCTAGCTCGCATATTTTATTAAGCGGCGGTGGAGGCCACAGGCGCCCGGCAACGAACAGGAAACGGAATACGGGCAAACGTCCGCTGTGATTCTCGCAAGCCCGTCTCGGAGCGGGTCAATTGCCGCACGCGAAGACAAGCCTGAATCGTGATAGGGCAACGGCGAAAGCACCCTGTCATCGGTCGATTTCTCTTCATTTCGCATTGTTCATCTTGCCGTTTAGAACGTTGCGCTACAGCCATTGACCGCCTGGTGAGATATGCGGGCTAGGCAGGTTGTTGTCTGGGAGCGTGCGGGTGGCGCAGGTAGTGGACGATCGTGTTCCCCGGCTGAGGTCCCTGGCCCTGCGGGAGCGGATACAGGTCGAACACGCCGGAGCCGCGTAACACACCGATGCGGATATCCTCAGTGGGATGGCCGCGAAGAAAGTCGTCGTGAGCATAGTCTTCGGCTAGGCGGGTTTTGCGAGATTCCCAGCCCCGGTAGTGGGCGCGCATCAAATCCTCGTAGCGGGTGTCTTCCTCGAACGCGACCGTGCTGCGTACCGTCGGTGCCAGCTCGGCGCTGCCGCGGTCCTCCTCATGGCTGCGTCCGGCCAGCTGATAGACATTGGTGCCGCCGAGCTCCGGCGCGAATCGCGTGCAAACCAGGGCGTTATAGGCGTCGTTGGGGGTGACGGCAAGCAGCCGGCTGATGTCATTCAGCTCCAGCGAAGCCTCCGCCAACTCCGAAAGGATCTGCCCGTGGTGTATCCGCAGTCCGGCCATGCGTGCCGGCTGTAATCGGTGCCACGAGGAATCGCTGATTAGCACCGGCACGCCGAGCTCGTGCAGGCTTTGTCCCAGTTCCACGGACCACGGGGAGGCGCCCACGATCAATACCCCGTTCGGGTTCAGCGACGCCAGCTTCAGGCGGCGCGCGAGGGCGCCGATGGTGAGTCCGTGCAGCGCCACGGTGACGACGATAAGCGCGAATACCAGCGGAACCAGCAACTGTGCGCCGTCGTAGTGCTGTTCCATAAAACGGGGGGCGAACAGTCCCGCCATGGCTGCCGCGACGATGCCCCGGGGTGCGGCCCAGGCCAAGAGCAAACGCTGTTGCCATGACATGCCCGCGCCGATGGTGGACAGATAGACCGAGACGGGTCGGACCACGAACACGAGCAGCGCCAGCAGGGCCGCGCCGCTCCAGCTCAGGTGCCGGACGACCTCGAAATCGATGTCGGCGGTAAGAAGGATGAACACCGCCGAGACGAGCAGGATCGTCATGTATTGTTTGAAGCGGCGCAGCTCGTCGATGTTGCGCAAATGCCGGTTCGCGATGATCACGCCCGCCAGGGTGGCGGCCAAGAGCCCGGCCTCGCGCTGGACTAGATTGGCCAGCACATAGGCGGCGAGAACGGTGACCAGCAGGACCGGCGCCTGAAGAAACTCGGGCACCAGCCGGCGGCGAAATGCCTGGCCCAGCCCGTACCCCACGGCTGCCCCCAATGCCAGCGCCGCGGTCAAGCCCAGGCCCAGGCGGCCTGCAACCTCCGGCAGCGACGACTCGGCGGGAGAGGGAATGTAGTACTCGTACACCATCACTGCCAGGAGGGCGCCCAGGGGATCGGTGATGATGCCCTCCCACTTGAGCATCGCAGCGGTCTGGCGCTGCAGCCTGGCATAGCGCAGGATGGGCATCATCACGGTGGGACCGGTCGCCACCATGATCGCGCCGAACAGGACCGCCACGGGCCAGGACAGATTGCCGACGTAAAAGGCTGCGGCCGTGCTCAGCAGCCAGGTCAGGGGTATGCCCATGCCGATCAGGCGGTTGACCGTCACGCCGGTCTGCCGGAGCTCGTGCAGCTCCAGATTCATGCCGCCTTCGAAAAGGATTACCGCCGTTCCCAATGCGATGATCGGATCCAGGAGCCGCCCGAGGTCTCGGCCGGGATCGATCCAGCCGAACAGGGGTCCCGCGAGCAGCCCGAAGGCGATTAGGATAACGATGACCGGGATGCGCCAATACCATGCGAGCCACTGTGCGGCAATGCCCAGTCCCGTGATGACGACCAAGGTGATGACGAGATGTTGCTCCACAGGCGGGCCGGTCCCTAGTGCTCCGGTTGTCCTTTGTTGCTGATGGCCACGGAAACAGCGTCCTCCGTCCGGCGGCGGAACTCAGTGAATACGTGCCTGCAAGCGGCGGCGTCATCCATACCGGCGGCACCTCCCTTCGGGCACGAGGCGCTGTTCATGCGCCCCTTAACAGCTGTAGCAGATCGGGGAGGACAGCCGAATTTTCGAAGGGACATTTTGGCGCGAGCCCATGTGTCCGCGAATATGGAGGCATTGGCACCGTCCTGCAGAATCGCCGCTCAAGCCCCCAACTCGTTTAACCCTTTTGTTCGACCGGCCTGTCCGTGAATGAGCTGCGCCCGGCAACGGAACACAGGCGTTGATACGGCGTCTAAACTTGACGCCACGGGTAAAAGGAAGGGTCTCTTGTGTCGGCGTCTTCTCTTGAGACATGGGCGGTCGCGTGAGCATATGGCACGTTCCCACGGCGGCATCGCTCTCGTCGCACTGGCGCTTGAGCTCATTCCGTGGCCTTCCGGTTTTCAATCGAAAAACCTGGTTTCAACCACGGACAAAGATCGAAGGAGGTGCATCATGAGCAAATCAAAGGCAGCGATTCCGTCCGCAATCGCCGGCGTCCTGGCATTGAGCATGGCGGGTGGTGCCGGCACCGCCGGTGCAGCAGCCAAGGAAGTGGAGATGGTGAAGTGCTACGGCATCGTCAAGGCCGGTCTGAACGATTGCCAGACGGCGACCGGCTCGTGCGCGGGAACCTCAAAGGTCGACGCCCAAGGGGACGCCTGGGTCTATATCCCCAAGGGCACTTGCGACAAGATCGTGGGCGGTAGCCGCGAGCCGCAGGCCGAAGACGACATCACCAAGGTAAAGACCGGGAGCTGACCGGTGAGGTGGAGCGACATTACCCCGATCCCGGCGCGAGCCGGGATCGGGTTGCGCCCCGAGCACTATCGCCAGGTGGTCGAGCAGCGCCCCCCTGCCGGGTGGCTGGAGGTCCATAGCGAGAACTTTTTCGGCCTCGGAGGACTTCCCCATCACTATTTGGAGCAGGCCCGTACCCGATATCCGCTGAGCTTTCATGGGGTCGGCCTGTCGCTGGGCTCTTCCGACCCGCTGAGCGAGGCGCATCTGCAGAGGCTGCGCGAGCTGATCGATCGCTACCAGCCGGCGCTCGTCTCAGAGCATCTTTCCTGGAGCTCTGTGGGCGGCCGTCACCTCCACGATCTGTTGCCGCTGCCTTTCGGCGAGGAGGCGGTTGCGCATGTGGCGGGCCGCGCTCAACGGGTCCAGGACAGCCTGAAGCGCGAGATCTCGATCGAAAACATATCCGCCTATCTGCGCTACGGGTATGACGCAATGAGCGAGCCGGAGTTCCTCGCCGAGGTTGCGCGCCGCGCCGGCTGCGGGATCCTTTTGGACGTGAACAACGTGTACGTGAACGCCTGCAACCATGGGTTCGATGCCCTTGCGTACCTTGAGGCGATACCCCGTCACAAGGTCACAGAGCTTCATCTCGCCGGATTCATGCGCAGGCGCCTCGAGGATGGCGAGCTCCTGATCGATACCCACGACCGCCCTGTGGCCCCGGCTGTATGGAGCCTGTTCCGGCAGGCGGTCAATATATTCGGCCCCGCGCCGACGCTCATCGAATGGGACAGCGATCTGCCGGCGTTGGACGTGCTCTTGAACGAGGCCACCAAGGCCGACGACATCCTGCGGGAGGAAGGCCATGCCATCGCTGGGTGAGCTGCAGCGGGAGCTCGCTCGAGCCGTTTTCGAGCTGGAGCCGGAATCCGCCGCGTTGTCCGTGCGGCCCGATGGGTTGTCGCCCCGCGATCGGCTTCAGGTCTATCGCAACAATATCTACGTCAGCCTCTGCGAGGCGCTGGAGGCGATCTTTCCGGCGGTACGCCGGCTGGTGGGCGAGGAGTTTTTCCGGGCTGCCGCGCACCGCTATATACGCGCGCATCCTTCCGCCGAGGGAAATCTGCACGGTTTTGGCAAAGGCTTTGCCCGATTTCTAGAGGGCTTTGCGCCGGCCCGTGAGCTGGTCTACCTCCCCGATGTGGCGCGCTTGGAATGGGGCTGTCACGAAGTATTCCATGGCGCCGAGCACCCGCCGCTGGAGCTGTCGAAGCTTGCAGCGGTTCCGCCTGCCGATTATGGCCGCCTGCGCTTCGTGCTTCATCCGGCATCGCGGCTGGTCGGTTCGCCGTATCCGGTGCTGCGTATCTGGCGAAGCAACAGAAACGACCCGGAAGACCCGGGCACAATCGACCTCGGGGCGGGGGAAGACCACCTGCTGGTCGCGCGGCGGGATCTCGAGGTCACGATCGAGCGGCTGTCCAAGGAAGAGTTCGAGCTGCTGAGGCTGTTGGATAGAGGCGCCCCGCTGGAGTCGGCCTACGAAAAGGCGAGCGTGCACGCGCCCGGGTTCGATCTGGCTGCATGCCTGCGAAAGCACGTCACCGGAGCGGTGATTGTGGACTTTATGGTGTAGTTTCCGATTACTGAGGAGACGGCCATGGAACGTACTGCAACGCTACTGCACCAGGGAGTGAACTGGTCGCGGCAGGTGACAGGATGGCTGGGCTTTCTCGCGCCGTTCGCCGATCTCTTGGTCCGCCTCTGGGTGGCCCAGGTGTTCTGGCAGGCCGGCGTGAGCAAGATCACGTCGGTGCAGAGCACCGTCTTGTTGTTTCAGTATGAGTATGCGGTCCCGCTGCTGCCGCCTGAGCTTGCCGCCTATTTGGCGATGTTCATAGAACTGGTGTTCTCCGTGCTGCTGGCGCTGGGGCTGGCGGGCCGCTTCGCCGCGTTCGTGCTGTTCGCGTTCAACATCATGGCGGTGGTCTCTTATCCCGGGCTCTCGCCGGCCGGGCTCAACGACCATCAGACCTGGGGCATTATGCTTCTCGTTCCGCTGCTGCACGGGCCCGGGCGGTTGTCGCTCGATTATCTCATCGCTAGACTGTTCATTCGTCCGCGCTATTGAAAGGCGAGCGAACCGGGGTCACGGCCTGCGGCCCGCTGTCGGCCGAAGCGGGATCCATGCCTGTGTGTGCCATTTGCAGTCGGCGAGCACACACGCGTATGATCGGGGACGAAGCGGCGTTCGTGCGCAGCCGCGCCCGCCGGTTTGCGATGCAGGGCGTGCGCACCGGCAGGGAGGCCGAGATCCGTGACTGAGGCACTGCACATCGTTTGTCCCCACTGTGACGCGGTGAACCGGATCCCTGCGGGCCGCATCGACGATCGTCCACGATGCGGCGGTTGCCACGAGCCGTTGTTCACGGCCCGTCCGGTGAAGCTGATCGCTGCGCGCTTCCATGCGCACATCACTCGCAACGACATCCCGGTGGTGGTGGACTTTTGGGCCCCCTGGTGCGGGCCCTGCAAGACAATGGCGCCCCGCTTCGTTCAGGCGGCGGGCGAGCTCGAGCCGCGAGTCCGGCTGGCCAAGGTCAACACCGAAACCGAGCCGGCGCTCGGCGCCCAGCTCGCGATCCGCAGCATCCCCACCCTGGTGCTGTTCAAAGGCGGACGTGAGGTGACCCGGCAGCCGGGCGCGATGGCGACGGCGGACATCGTACGCTGGGTCCGTACCCAGGGGACATGAACCGGAGGCGATGTCCCCGGACGGGCCAGGCCGATTGCTGCAATGATTGGACAAAGTCGGGGATCAGCCGGCCTTGCGGGTACCGCGTTCGCGCCGGCACCGGGGAAGGACGCGCATCGGAGGCAAAAACGGCCGGTTTGCGGCCGAACGGCCGGGAAGGCGTTGGAGCATGACGTTTGGAAGGCCGCTTGTTTGGGTGAACTGCGGGCTGTTCGCGCTGTTTGGCCTTGGTTTCGCCCTGGTGCCGGATGACTTGGCCATATTGATTACCGGTGCAGCGCCCGCAACGGCGAGCGCGGTCACGGACATGCGCGCCACCTATGGCGGTATGGCGCTGGGTCTTGGTTGCATCTTCGGCGTTTGCGCGAGGCGTCCCGACTATGTCCGTGTGGGCGTACAAGGTGTCCTGGTGGTGATGGCGGCCCTTGCAGCGGCACGTGTGCTGGGCATCATGGTGGACGGCGCGCCCAATGCCTTCATGCTCGTGTTTCTTGGGGCGGAAATTGCGATGGCAGGCTTGGCCGCGGCGGCCCTGCGATGAAGGGGCAGCGGCCAGCCTGCCCGCCGGCGGAACCTATCCCCCGCATACGGACGCGGGCGGGGAAATCTCTTTCAATGAATCGGATTGCGGCGGGGCGGTTCCCGTCTCCATCATCTGGCGCAGCCGCTCCAGCGCCATGTTCTGCAGTTGGCGCACCCGCTCTCGCGTCACGCCGAAGGAGCGGCCGATCTCTTCCAGGGTGGTCCGCTCCCGGCCGCCGAGGCCGAAGCGGCGCTCCACGATCTCTCGCTCGCATGGAGTGAGTCGGGACAACCAATAGACGCCGTTACTCTGCGCCTGCCGCTCGGCGAGCAGCTCCTCCGGCCCGGGTCCCTCCTCGGCAAGGGTGTCCAGCGGTGCATGTCCGCCCTCCGGGTCTGTGGCCTCCTCGAGGGGCACGGCCTTGGTGTGCAGGTCCAGCAGCTCCCGAACGGTCTCGGTCGGCTCGTGCAGCGCTTCGGCGATCTCGGCGGCGCCCACCTCCTTGTCCCGAGACTGACTGAGAGCGCGCGCGGTACGCTGATAGCGGTAAATGGTCTTGGCTATGTGCACGGGAAGTCGGACGGTGCGCCCCTGGTTGATGATGCCTCGCTGAATCGCCTGCCGGATCCACCACGTCGCATACGTGGAGAACCGGAAGCCGCGCTCCGGATCGAACTTCTCGACGGCGCGGATCAAGCCCAGGTTTCCCTCTTCGATGAGGTCCATGAGGGGCAGACCCTGGCGCACGTACCGCCCGGCGATCTTCACCACCAGGCGCAAATTGCATTCGATCATGTGCTTGCGTGCGTGCTCATCGCCTTTCTGCACCAGTCGGCCGTAGTGCACCTCTTCCTCGGGGCTGAGCAGAGGCCGGCGGCCGATTTCCTTCATGTAGAGGCGTTCGGCATCGGGTTCCGCGCCGTCTGCCGATCGATCCTGATCTGCAGCGGTCGATCCCTTGCCCCGGGTTTCCGTGCCCGCGTTCTCCGCGACAAGGCCCTTTATTGCATTTCCTGAATCTCTTACTGTCATAGCTCGTGCACCTTCTTTGTTGCTAATCCGGAACAATGTCGCCGGGCATGACTCTCCGAGACCGCCGGCGCCGGGGAAGCCGTCAACGAGACCGCAGGGATGCGTTTACGAAAGTCACCTCCGGTTGCTTTCGTGCTCGCCGGTGTACCTGTCCGAACATCGCGGGCGCGATCTCTGCGGCGTGCCGAGAGCGTTGAGCCCGCGAAACAGATATGAGGCCAGTCGGTTGCGCGCCGGCGCGGGCAGCGTCCATCCCTTGCCCTGAGGCAGCCTCCTCGGCGATCTCCCTCGCGCACAACCCGCGGAGCTCCACGTTGGGTTCAGCGAGCAGCAGCCCGGCACCGCCGCGTCCGGAATGGATCACCAGGGCGCGCACAGCCTTGTGAGGGTCGTCCGAATCTCCCCGGCGGCTGAACACCACCTCGACCACCCCGCCGCGCGGCAGAAGCACGCCGCGCGTTTCCACGTACATGCCTTCCAGACCGGCATCTCGTACCAAGCAGCGCGGCGCAAAACACTCGCCATAGCGCAGGTCGACCGTGAGATTGACGGGAGCTCGTCTGTGCCAGCGGTGTTCCATCGTGCCTGCCTCGCTTCTCGATCTTGGCGGACCGCGTCCCCGTACCCGGTCCTTGACTAGCGTTTTACAGAGAGATTTCTGCGCCGAAAATGCGTATTTCTACGTAGCGATCACCGAAGTGGCCCCGTGCCCGGCTGTTCTCGAGCGCTCGGACGTTGTTGGCCCCAGACAATAGACTGGTCCCGGCGCCCAAGGCGTGCCCGGCCGCCAGCGCAGCCCGGCGAGCTTGGGAAGGGGCGTCCAGTAGCGGGTAGTGACGGGTCTGCTGAACACGCAATCGCCAGGTTCTACACTTCACGGAGGCGATATGGCTGCAAGAACCTCGGGACGGAGCGGACTGCACTGGCGGCTTTCCAGGCTTCCTGGGTGCCTCCGGCGCTTGCGTTGCCCGGCGCCCTGGCAGGCACGCTGAGACGGGGCCTTGGGGGCAATCGTGAGCCATGCGCGGCGAGGTGTCACTGCTGCGCGACTCTAGCCCGCATATCTCACCGGCCGGCCAACGGCTATGGCGCAATGCGCTGAAACGCAACAGGAATAAGGCACAATACAGTGCGATGAAGCGGTGACACGCTGTTTGCGCCGTTGTGCTGTCGCGGTTCAGGCTTGTCTTCGCGCCCGCAGGCTTGCTCTTCAGTTTTGTACAGGACGTACTTATGCCGCGAAGCACAGGGATGTGCGTGAGCGGCCAAGCGGTAGCTACGGCTACCACTTTCGCTCCAGGGCGGCGCCTACGAACGCGCTTCATCGCCACGCAGTCCTGCGTGGCGATGAAGTCCGGCCCGGCCATCCCTGGCCGGGCATTCGCGGCTCCTATCCCGCCGCTCACCCGGCGCCTGCTCCCGCGATCCCGGTGAGATATGCGGGCTAGGCGAGTGCGATGACGCTATCGAGCAGCCATCCCATAATCTTTGCGAAGGCCGCACTATGGGGAGAGGTCGCAAGCCTTGGGGTGGCCGCCGGCGGTGGCCCTGGGGCCGTGGTGGGTGAATGCGGAATCCGATTCTATGCACCTTCGATATCTCCTTGCAGCGCTATGCCTGCTATGCCATTCCGCCGTCCATGCCGTGGAGCTCGACGTACAAATAGAAGGCGTCGAAGGTGAGGTGCTCGACAATGTCCGGGCCTTTCTCGATATCTCGGAAGAAACCGACGATCCGGAGGTGCTGGAGACCCGCGTTCGGCGGCTGCACGCCCGCGCCCCGCAGCAGATCCGGCGCTCGCTGCAGCCGTTCGGGCACTACAAGGCTGAGGTGCAATCCTCGCTCATCAGAGAAGACGGCAAGCTCATCGCACGATATCAAATCGATCCCGGTCCGCCGGTACAGGTCGCAAATCTCGATGTGCGGATCTCCGGTGAAGGCGGGGACAATCCTGCGCTGAAAGACGCCGTTGCGCGGATTCCCGTTCAGCCAAACCGGGCCCTGAGACACGCCGAGTACGAGTCGGCGAAGCAGATGCTGCAGAGGCGGGCGCGAGAGCTGGGTTATTTGGATGCCCAGCTAACCGAGCATGCGGTCCGCGTGGAATTGCGCCCCTACCGCGCGCTCGTGACCATCCATATGGAAACCGGGCCGCGCTACACGTTCGGACCCGTGATCTTCAGTCAAACCGAGCACCGGCTGAACGATGAGCTGCTCGTGCGCTACGTTCCGTTCGAGCAGGGGGACTATTTCAGTCCGGCGAAGTTGATTGAGCTGCACAGCGTATTGACGGACACCGGGTTCTTCTCTCGCGTCGAGGTGACCCCGAGACGCGAGCGGGCGGCGGATACCGAGGTCCCGGTCGAGGTCGGGCTGGTCCCGCGCAAGCGCCGGCGCTACGCGGTCGGGGTGGGCTACGGCACCGATACCGGAGCGAGAGTCAGCCTGGGGTACTGGCGGCTCTTGAACCGGCGGGGGCACACGGGCTCGGCGCAGATAAGGTTGTCGGAGCGCCTCAGCAGCGCCACGCTGGCCTACGATATCCCTTTGCAGGACCCTGCCACCGAGGCGCTCACCATCGAAGGAGGGTTCAAGGACGAGGAAACCGAGAGTCGTATCAGCCGCACCTGGCAGCTGGCCGCACGGCGCAGCGGCACCCGGGGCACCTGGCGTGAGGTGGCCGGGCTTCACTATGAGCTAGAAGACTTCGAGCTCGGCGCGGCGGGCAGGGAGACGCAATTGGTGTATCCGCTGGTGAGCTGGACCCGAACCCGGGCCGATGACCTCATCCATCCGAACCGGGGCACCCGGCTGCGTCTCGATCTGCTGGGGGCCTCCGAGGCGCTGTTCTCGGACGTGTCTTTCCTCCAGGCGCAGGCCGCCGGCAAATGGGTGCGCAGCCTCGGCGAGAGGCATCGCCTCCTCGCTCGTTTGGATATCGGTGCGACCTGGACGGAATCGGTGGAGGCTCTTCCGGCATCCAAACGCTTCTTCGCCGGTGGTGATCAAAGCGTACGCGGGTATGGCTTCGAGGAGCTCGGACCCAGGAACGACCGCGGCGAGGTGGTTGGCGGGCAGTATCTGCTGGTCGGCAGCGTGGAGTACGAGCGCCAGCTCAAGGGCAAGTGGAGCGGCGCGCTGTTCTATGACGCCGGCAACGCGGCCAACGGCCTGGACGTCGACCTGGCGGAGGGCGCGGGATTCGGCGTGCGCTGGCGCTCGCCCATCGGTCCGGTGCGGGTGGACTTCGCATGGGCGATCAGCGAGCCCGGCACTCCGTTTCGACTGCACCTGGTCATAGGGCCCGATCTGTGAAGCGGCGAGTGCGCATCGTCCTGGTCGTGCTACTGCTCGCTCTGGTCGGCGCCCTCGGCCTCGCCCTCGGCACCACCACCGGCCTAAGGTGGACCCTGCAGCTGGCGGCCCAGGCGGGCGGCGGCGAGTTGCACATCGGGGACCTGGACGGGCGGCTCTTGGGTCCGATTCGCGTTAAGGAGCTGAAGTTCGAAAACTCGGCGGCCCGCGTTACCGTTCGCCGCGGACACCTCGACTGGCGCCCGCGGTCGCTGTTCAAGGGGCTGCTGCGGGTGACCACCGTGACCCTGGACGGGCTGGAGGTGGCGACCAAGCGCCCCGCGCAGCCAGACGGCCGACCGCCCCCGTCGCCGCCCCAAATCGATCTACCGATCCGAATCCAATTGGACCAGTTGAATGCAGCGCCGATTCGCCTGGTGCGATTCGACGCGCCGGCCCCCGTGGTCATCGATGCCTTGGGCCTTGGGGCGCGGTACGATGGCAGGGATGTCGATCTGGACCACTTGCAGGTCCGGCAGGGCGAGGTGCAGATCGAGGTGGCCGGCACAATCACGCCCCGCGGGACCTATCCGCTGGACCTGCGCGTCGAGTGGCGGGCGGTCCCCCAGCGCCTCGGCGAGCTCCGAGGCTCGGCGCATCTTTCCGGTTCCCTCGACCGCCTTTCGATCGCGCAGGACACCCGCGGCGCGGTGCAGAGCACACTCGCGGCGACAGTCAGCGCGGTCCTCACCGACCCGCGCTGGGAGGCGGAGCTGCAAGTTCGGAAGCTCGATCCCGCTGCGTTCGTCCCCGGCTGGCCGCCGGGCTCGGTGAGCGCCAGGCTGCAGACCACGGGAGGGCTGCGAGCGTTCGATGTGTCGGGATCGCTCGAGGCCGAAATGGAAGAGCTGGGAGGGGTGGACGGGCGACTGGAAGCTGCAGTGGTGGGCTCGCAGCTCACCGTGGAGGTCCTGGAGGCCAGCCAACGCGCCACGGGTGCGGCCCTGAAGGCGCACGGCGAATGGGATTGGGGCGCACAGCCCGCCCGCTTTCGTTTGACGGGTGACTGGCAAGGGCTGGTATGGCCGTTCACTGCAAAGGTGCCGCAGGCGCAAAGCCCCCAGGGCCGGTTCGCGGCGGCCGGCACCGTGGACGACTATCGCTTCAGCCTCGACGCCGGCGTGCGCGGCGCGGGGCTGCCGCCCGCCCACGTCAAGGCCGAGGGATCGGGCGGCACGCAGGCCGTTGCCGTATCCATGCTGGAGGTTCGGGCCCTGGAGGGCCTCGTCGAGGGCAGCGGCAATCTGCGCTGGGCGCCGCGGCTTGCCTGGTCGGGTACGTTCGAGGCAAAGGGTATCGACCCGGGCGCGGCCTGGGGCGAGTGGCCCGGCCGCCTGCGGGCGCGCTTGCACGTGGATGGAGACGCTGCGGCCGATGTACCCGGCGGTTCCTTCGAGCTGCAGCGCCTGGAGGGTGAGCTGCGCGGCTATCCGGTTTCCGCAAAGGGCAGCGCGCAGTGGCGCGGCCGCGCCATCGAGGGCCTCAGTCTGCAGGTGCGGTCGGGGAGCGCGCGGCTCGATGTCGGCGGAGCGGTTACCGAGGAGTGGAACCTGGACTGGCGTGTGAACGCCCCGGAGCTGGGCGCCGTGCTGCCCGACGTCGAGGGCGGGCTCGAGGTCGCGGGGTCGATTCGCGGCCCCGTTGCCGAACCCCGGCTCGTCGCATCGATCGAGGCGCGCGCCGTGCAGGCGCAGGGATACGGCGTCGGTCGTCTCGACGGCACCTTGGATATCGGCGCCGCGGCGGAGGCGCCGTTTCAAATCAAAGTGACCGCGCAGCAACTGGCATTCGAGGCGCGCCAGTGGCGGCGCCTGCAGGTGCAGGGCAGCGGCGTGGGCTCGGACCATCGGCTCGAGCTCCTGGCCGGCGGCCCCGACCAGCACGTTGCCATTGCGCTTACCGGCGGCCTCGTCGGTGAGCGGCACTGGCGCGGCCGACTCACGCGGGCGAATCTCGAAGGCCCGCCGTTGGGAGCGTGGCACATGGCCGCCCCCGGCGCGCTGGAGCTCTCCCGAAAAAGGGCGGTGCTCGGTCCGTGGTGCTGGCTGCAGGACGCCGCTCGACTGTGTATCGGCGCGGAAATGCAGGACAGGCGCTGGTCCGGCGAGCTCGAGGCCAGCGGGATCCCCCTCGCGCTCGCCGACCCGTGGCTGCCTGCGGACATTGGCGTGGTGGGCTCCGTGGGCGGGAGCGCGCGGGCGCAGCTCGACTCCGATGGAACGCTAACCGGTCGCGCGGAGCTTGCCACCAGCGCGGGCGAGGTGCGCTATCCGCTGGTCGGCGAAAGGCAATCCTTGGCGTTCGGCGCCGGGACGTTGACCGCGCGCATCGATTCCCAGGGGCTCGTCTCGCAGCTCGAGCTGCCCTTGGAGCAGACCGGAGACCTATCGGCGCGCCTGCGACTGCCGGGCTGGCGGGGGCGGGCGCTGTCTGCCAGCCAGCCCCTAGACGGCAGGTTGCAGGCCACGCTGCGGGACTTGGGCGTGCTGGGCCCGCTGGTCCCCGATCTTAAGAAGCCGGCCGGCCGGGCCGCCGTTCAGTTTTCTCTCGCAGGGACCATTGGTCAACCGGATCTGCTGGGCAGTGCGACATTGCGCGAGGGCCGGGCGGATGTTCCCGCGCTGGGGATCGGGCTCAGGGACGTCACGCTGGACGTGCAGGGTGAGCCCGGCGAGCTGCGCTACGAGGGTTCACTGACGTCGGGCGAGGGTAGCCTTCGGCTCTCCGGTCGATCCCGGCTCGATGCCGGAGGCTATTCGACCACCTTTGATCTACAGGGCGAGGCGTTTCAGGCGGCGGACATCCCCGAGGCCTTCGTGCTCGTCTCGCCCAGGCTCGAGGCCAGCATACGGGGGCGGCGCATCGACCTCGAGGGTGAGGTGACCGTCCCTCGCGCCAGGCTCGCCCCCGAGCAGCTGCCCGAAGGGGCAGTGGCCGTGTCCGAAGACGTGGTGGTCGTGGGCGCCGAGGGCAATGGGCCCGATGGGCGCGAGCGGCCCTGGGAGGTGTACGCCAAGGTGCGGCTGATCGTGGGTGACGACGTGCGGTTCGACGGCTTCGGACTGCGAGGACGAATGGCCGGCAATCTATTGTTGATCGACGAGCCGCGCAAGCTCACCGTGGGGCGGGGCGAGCTGAGCATCGAGGAAGGCACCTACCAGGCCTACGGCCAGAATCTGATGATCGAGCGAGGGCGCCTCGTCTTCGCGGACAGCTTCGTCGACGACCCGGGGCTCGATGTCCGCGCCACCCGTACGGCCGAATCCGTTGTGGCGGGCGTGCGCGTCTCCGGCACCCTGCAAGACCCCCGATTGAGCCTGTTTTCCGAGCCTCCCATGTCGGAATCCGAGGTCCTGGCCTATCTGCTGACCGGCCGCCCGCTGGGGAGCCTGTCCACGGGGGAAGGCGCGCAGTTGATGTCCGCCGCTACGGCCCTCGGGCTTTTTGGCGGCGAATCCGTTGTAACGAATATCGTCGAGGCCTTGGGCGTTTCCGAGGTCGCCGTGGAACGGGAGGGCGGCGCGGAGACCAGCCGCCTGGTGCTCGGGCACTATCTCTCGCCGCGCCTGTACGTGCGTTACGCGGTCGGGATCTTCGAGCAGGCCAACGTGCTGCAGGTACGCTACGATCTGTCCAGACACCTTCAGCTCCAGACCGAGACCGGTGCGGAAGCCGCGGGAGCCGACCTGTTCTACAAGATCGAGTAGTTGTCGGGCTAAGCCGCCTCCCACTTGTAGACGAACCCGCTGGAGCTGGGCAGCGTGAACGCGCCGAGCCGCCCGTCGTCCGTATGGATGGTCGTCGGCTTGTCCGGCGAATTGCTGCCCGCGGGCTGAATGTCGTCCACCTCGTCGATGTCGGCGAGCTTCACCCATTTTCCGGGGATGCCGAAGTCCACGTCTAGCTGCACGTCGTGGTTCTCGAAATTGAGCATGACGAGCATGGTGTCGTGGGCATTGCCGTTGGGGCGCGCCCGCCAGCCGACGGCCCGCTGTCCCCCGCCGTGGCTGCCGTCCATCCACGGGCCTGCGATCCAGCGGAAGCGGCCCTCGGCGTCCGGGTCGTAGCCCTCCAGCTTCAAGGCGGGATAGCGCCTTCTCAGTTGGATCAGCCGGTGGGCCCATTGGTAGAAGCCGTGCCGGGCGATGTCGCCCGGCCAGTCCACCGTGACCACGTTGCGCGGGCGGTCTTCGTCGAACTCCTGCCCCATGTACAGCATGGGCTGGCCCATGCCGGTCAGCGTGGCCATGAGCCCCAGCCGGGCCTTTCGCTCCTTGGCGGCGGGTTGGTTCAACACCGGGTTGGTGCCCACCTCGAAGGGCACGCGGTTCTCGTCGTGGCTCTCGCAGTAGTTGACCACGTTGTTGGTGTGCAGCGCGTAGTCCTGCTTGCTGAAGAAGAAGGTGTCTCCCAGGTGCTCCGCGCTATAGTCCTCGTCCTCGAAGCGGCCCTCGCGCAACATGGCCTTGACCTTGTCGTGGAACTGGTCGCACCACTGGGCGTAGCCGTCGAATCCATGCAGATTGAGGTCGGTCTGATTGGGCAGATTCTCCGCAATCAGCACGGCGTCGGGCTTGACCCCCTTGACCTCGACGGCCAGGCGCTGGAGAAGCTCGTGGTTCATGTAGTTGCTGTGCGTGGCATCCAACCGAAAACCGTCCACGTGGTACTCGTAGATCAACGCCTTGCAGGAGTCGATCAACATGTTCTGCACGTCCAGCTTGCCGGTCTCGATGCGGTTTCCCCAGGGCGTCGAGCCTTCGAAGTACAACCCGCCTTCGTTGCGCTCGGCCTCGTCGGGGTGCTCCAGGATGAGCTGCCACAGCGGGTTGAACGAATTGTCGGTGTGGTTGAAGACCTGATCGATCAATACGGCCAGGCCGTGCTGGTGGGCGGCATCCACCAGCTCGCGCAGATCGTCCGGCGTCCCGAAGTCGCGCTCGACCGTGAAGTACAGCGAGGGGTTGTAGCCCAGCGTGGTCGGGCTCTGCAGGCTCGGCGTCTCGGCCAGGGGCATCAGCGACAGGGCGGTCACGCCCAGATCGTTGAAATAGCCCTTGCGGATCCGTTCAGTGATGCCGCGGAACGACCCCCGGTTGTCGGGGTCGATGTCCGGGTCGCCGTCCGTGAACCCGTGCACGCTCAGCTCGTAGAGGATCAACTCGTTGGGGCGGGGGGTGGTCCAGCCCGCGTCGTTCCAGCCGTACGTCGTCGGGTCGACGACCGTGGGATTGTTGAAGCGAAAATCGGTTCCCAGCCGCCGGGCGTAGGGATCGACCGCATATCTTTGCGTCCGGTTCTTGTGATCCCGGGGCACGCCGCCTTGCACCATGAACTTGTACTCGTCGCCCGGTCGGGCCCGGTCGGTGACGACCAGCCAGGTATTCGGTACGCCGAAGTAGCCGCGGTAGAGGGCGAGCTCGATAAACTGCGAGGGGTCGGGCTGGTCGTGTCCCGGGCGCTGCCAGCCGTTGAAGCTGCCCATGAGATAGACCCGCGCCGCGTTCGGGTGGTAGAAGCCGAACAGCACCCGCCCGTCCGCCAGCACATTGGCGCCCAGGCCCGAGAAGCCCCCGGTGCCGGGGACGTACACGTCGTTCTTGAGCGGCAGGCCGCCCAGAAATTCTTCTGCGGTCTGGGGCTCGGGCGTTCTGGGCTCGACGTCGTATACGAAGGCGTTGGCGCCCTTGCACCAGATCTCTGCCGGCGAAAGCCCACCGTCGGTGAGCTGCAGGGCGCGGTAGCGGCGATCCAGGCTGAAGTCCTCCCACGTACCGGCGGTGCCGGCGCCGTCCTTGAGCTTGAATCGAAAGTCCGGCCTGTGCACGGCGGCCTGATAGGTGAAGCCGGATCCGTCCTGCCCTGTCGGCGCGACATCCAACTGCTGGGCCGAGCCGTCGTACCAGATCCAGAGGTGGGGCGATTGAAAGCCCAGGCTGTTGTCGTAGTGCACGGTGATCGGGAATGGCATGGGAAGACCCTCCTTGGTGCGCGCGCCGCGTCGCGGCGCCGCGCGGTTGTGTTCGATGGGCGCTGCCCAATATCGTCTAGCCGCTGGCGAGAGGGCCCGCAATAGCGGGAAAATTGTGGTTTCTCTCGGTAGCGGTGTTCGGAGTATTTCGGGCCGGCGCTTTGGGATCGGCGCGCGTGCCGGTTCGTCGCAGCGCCGCACGCCGACTATGATTGTTTAGACGGCGTCCGGAGGAAAAGCGTTCCGTCGCATGAGCCGGGCAGGGAGAAATGCGGCTCCCCGTAGAGCCCTCGGAATCTCCACCGGCGGGAATCACTGCGAGGAATCCCATGGCAACGCACAAGGAACGTGTGAGCTCTGCAAAGACGGCACGGGTACCGGCGGCGAACGCGCGCTGCGCGGCGATGGTGGCTTGCATCCTCGCCGCGCCGGTGACTGTCGGCGCCGGCGACCATCCCGTGGGCGTGGATTACCACGCGGCCGCGGCCGCGAACCCCCTGGCTTATACCCCGCCGCGGCTATTGCCGCCGCAAATCCGCCTGCTCAACGGAAAGGTCGACTGCGTGAGCTGTCACACCGGCCCGGGCCTGGATACGGGGGACCTCGTCATGAGCAACGAGGACAGTGCGCTGTGCCTGGCCTGCCACCGCAAATAACAAGCGCGGGCCGGCGCGTCGCCGAATCTGTGATCGCGCACGTTAAGCTCGGTCCGAGCGAAACGAGGTATGTCGGGGTTCGAGGCATGGTCCAAGGCGCCGGCTGAGCGGCCATGGACCGGCGGCGTGCCGCCCGGCAGCCGTTCCCCCGCTCCCGCCCTGTCACAGACGCGGTAATCGCCCATCCAGCCCCGGCGAAAACCACTGCCAAGGTCGTCCCAAGGGCGCCCTTCTGATGACCGATCGTTTGCCGCTGCCGCTGAATCGCCACACCTTCAACCGCGTGCGCGGCGCGTCCACCTGGCAACCCTCGCAACAGTGAACGCCCGGCGGGCTGAAATGCGGGACACCGTTCGCCACTTAGAGAGAATTCTGCCTAAGCCAACTGACGCAGAACTTTGTCTAATACAATGTGTTCTTGAAAACACGAGTAAGGTGATTCTATGAAACTCAAAGTCATTGTTCATGAAGCGGAAGAACGAGGCTACTGGGCAGAAGTTCCTTCTATTCCGGGTTGTGCCACTCAAGGCGAGACATTCGATGAGCTCCTCGGGAATATCTACGAGGCCGTCGAGGGCTGCTTATCCGTGGACATACAGGACGTTCAGATAACAGAAAAAGACAAAGTCCTGGAGATCGCAGTGTGAAGGCCATTTCAGGGAAGGACTTCGCAAAGCTGCTTGAGAAGAAAGGCTGGGAATTGCGAAGAACGAAAGGAGTCACCACATCTACGCCAAAGCGGGAAACCCTGTTCGAATTTCGGTGCCCATTCACGGAAACAGCCCGCTCAAAACCGGCTTGTTGAGGCACCTTATGAAGGTCGCAGGAATTGATGAAGGTGAACTGTGATATAGGGCACATAACAACGCAATCGAGTCGGACTGGCCTTTCGCTGCGCTCCAGGCCAGCCTCTCGTTGCGGTCGTTGGCTGCACAAGAGAAAAATGGAGTAGAGAGAATTAACCGGGGTGCGACACTAGTCCGGGCGCCGGAACAATATCGAAAGGCTGCTCTTGACGGCACAGAGTACTCATACAGAGTACTCATATTGC
>JABAHQ010001542.1_pt2 | contig 53683 bp, 48 predicted proteins | sample 7062091 | NCBI WGS metagenome assembly JABAHQ01 (sample SAMN14534359, study PRJNA622989) | marine sediment metagenome | biome: marine biome [ENVO:00000428]; feature: marine pelagic biome [ENVO:01000023]; material: deep marine sediment [ENVO:00002113] | place: India: Gulf of Kutch | collected...
CGCGCCCCTCGTCCATCGCAGCAGCGTCCCGCCGCGCCGCCCCTGCGTTGTCGGCCGCCCGGCGGGCGCCTTGAGGGCCATGGGCGGGAGCGGGGAGTTTCGCTAGACTCTCGCCGGTATGGCGGCGCCCCCCGACCAGGTTCCCGGGCACACCCCGATGATGCAGCAGTATCTGCGCATCAAGGCGNNCATGGGCGACTTCTACGAGCTGTTCTACGAGGACGCCCGCCGCGCCGCCCGCGGCCTGGACATCACGCTCACCACCCGCGGTCAGTCCGCCGGCGAGCCCATCCCGATGGCCGGCGTCCCGGTCCACTCAGTGGACCAGTACCTCGCGAAGCTGGTCAAGCAGGGCGAGTCGGTGGCGATCTGCGAGCAGCTCGGCGATCCGGCGGCGAGCAAGGGGCCGGTCGAGCGCCGGGTGATGCGCATCGTCACCCCGGGCACGCTGACCGAGGAGGCGCTGCTCGAGGAGCGGCGCGACAATCTACTGTGCGCGCTGCACCCCGCCGGCGGACGCTTCGGGCTGGCCGCCCTGGAGCTGGCCGGCGGCCGCTTCACGGTGCAGGAGCTCGACGCGGAGGAAGCCCTCGCCGGCGAGCTCGAGCGGCTGCGCCCGGCCGAGCTGCTGCTGGCCGAGGACCGCGCCGCCCCGCCGGCGGCGACCGAGCGCCCGGGCGCGCGCCGCCTGCCGCCCTGGCACTTCGACGCGGCGAGCGCCCGCCGGGCGCTGTGCGGCCAGTTCGGCACCCGCGACCTCGCCGGCTTCGGCTGCGAGGGGATGGACGCGGCGGTCGCGGCCGCCGGCGCGCTGCTGCAGTACGTCAAGGACACCCAGCTCGCCGCCCTGCCGCACCTGCAGGGGCTGACCGTCGAGGCGCGCGAGGAGAGCGTCATCCTCGACGCGGCGAGCCGGCGCAACCTCGAGATCGACACGAGCCTGGCCGGCGACGGCGCCCGCACCCTGGCCGGCGTGCTCGACCGCACCGCCACCGCGATGGGCAGCCGGCTGCTGCGGCGCCGGCTCAACCGCCCGCTGCGCGACCGCCCCGCCCTGCGCGCGCGGCAGAACGCCATCGAGCTGCTGATCGAGGAGCGCCGCCACGAGGCGTTGCGCGCGATCCTGCGCGGGGTGGGCGACGTCGAGCGCGTGCTGGCGCGCGTGGCGCTCAAGTCCGCGCGGCCGCGCGACCTCGCCATGCTGCGCGACGCCCTCGCCGCGTTGCCCGCGGTCCAGCGCGCGCTGGCGGACGTCGACGCGCCGCTGATCGGCGAGCTCGCCGAGCGCCTCGGCACGCACGAGCAGACCGCGGACCTGCTCGCGCGCGCGGTGGTGGAGACCCCGCCGGCGCTGATCCGCGACGGCGGGGTGATCGCCGCGGGCTACGACCCCACGCTCGACGAGCTGCGGGCCATGAGCGAGAACGCCGATCGGTTCCTCGTCGATCTCGAGGCGCGCGAGCGCGAGCGCACCGGCATCGCCAACCTGCGCGTCTCCTACAACCGGGTGCACGGCTACTACATCGAGATCACCCGCGGCCAGGCCGACAAGGCGCCCGCCGACTACACGCGCCGCCAGACGCTCAAGGGCGCGGAGCGGTTCATCACCCCGGAGCTCAAGCGCTTCGAGGATCAGGTGCTCTCCGCGCGCGAGCGCGCCCTGGCGCGCGAGAAGGCGCTTTACGACGCGCTGCTCGAGGCGCTGATCGAGCGCCTCGCGCCGCTGCAGGCGGCGGCCGGGGCGCTCGCCGAGCTCGATGTGCTCGCGAATCTGGCCGAGCGCGCGCAGGCGCTCGACCACGTGCGCCCCGACCTCGACGATGCGCCGGGGCTCGCCATCGAGGCCGGCCGCCACCCCGTGGTCGAGGGCGTCCTCGAGACGCCGTTCGTGCCCAACGACATCACGCTCGACGCCGAGCGGCGCATGCTCGTGATCACCGGGCCGAACATGGGCGGCAAGTCCACCTACATGCGCCAGACCGCGCTCATCGCCCTGCTCGCGCATACCGGCGCGTTCGTGCCCGCGGCGCGCGCGCGGATCGGGCCGATCGACCGCATCTTCACGCGCATCGGCGCCTCCGACGACCTCGCCGGGGGCCGCTCGACGTTCATGGTCGAGATGACCGAGACGGCCAACATCCTGCACAACGCGACCGATCGCAGCCTCGTGCTGATGGACGAGATCGGTCGCGGCACGAGCACCTTCGACGGCCTGTCGCTCGCCTGGGCGTGCGCCGAGGCGCTGGCGCGCGAGATCCGCGCCTTCACGCTGTTCGCCACGCACTACTTCGAGCTCACCGCCCTGCCCGAGCGGGTGGACGGCGCGGACAACGTGCACCTCGACGCGGTCGAGCACGGCGAGAGCGTGGTGTTCATGCACGCGGTCAAGCCCGGGCCGGCCAACCGCAGCTACGGGCTGCAGGTCGCGGGCCTCGCCGGCGTGCCGCAGCCGGTGATCGCACGCGCGCGCGAGCGCCTGGCCGAGCTCGAGCGGGATCAGGACCGCGCGCTCGAGCACGCGGACGACGTGCAGATGCCGCTGTTCGATTCGCCCGGCGACCCGGCGGCCGAGGCGCTCGCGGCGCTCGACCCCGACACCCTCAGCCCGCGCGAGGCGCTGGAGGCGCTCTATCGTCTCAAGGCGCTGCTGGCGCAACGTTGAGCTTGCAAATGTCAGTGGTCCGGCGGAAAACCTTACTGTTCGCGCTTGGTAAGGCGCGGCCCGGCGGGGTTAGAATACAGCCCGACCCGTCGCCCCGCCCGCCGGGGCCGACACGGAGCCCGACGGTGTCGCCCCGCGCCCGACCGCGGCGGCCGCCGTCCCATATCACCGGAGAGCTTCATGACGTTTGTCGTCGTCGACAACTGCATCAAGTGCAAGTACACGGACTGCGTCGAGGTCTGCCCGGTCGACTGCTTCCACGAGGGGCCGAACTTCCTCGTCATCGACCCGGACGAGTGCATCGACTGCACCCTGTGCGAGCCGGAGTGCCCGGCGGAGGCCATCTTCCCCGAGGACGACGTCCCCGAGGGCCAGGAGCACTTCATCGAGCTCAACGCCGAGCTGGCCAAGGAATGGCCGGTCATCACCCAGGTCAAGGATCCGCCGGCCGACGCCGACGAGTGGCTCGGGGTCCCCGACAAGCTCCGGTATCTGGAGCGTTGAGCGCCCGCCGTGGGGCGCCCACCCCGCCCCGACCGGCGTGACCCGCCCCGCGAGCGACAGCCCCCTCACGCTCGTCCCCTACGGGGAGGATCCCCTCGCGGCGCTGGCGACCCGCCTGGTGGAGCGCTTCGGCGAGACCCTGCCGGACCTCTCCCGGGTCACCGTCCTGCTGCCCGACTTGCAGCCGGCGCCGCGCCTGCGCCGCCACCTGCTCGACGCCGTGGCCGCGCGGGGCCGTCCTCCCGCCCTGCTCGGTCCCCGGGTCGAGACGCTCGGCGGTTGGAGCGCCACCCGCCCGCTCGGCGCCGGCCCCGCGGTGTGCGCCCCCCACGCCGGCCGGCTGATGCTGGTCGAGGCGCTGACCGAGCACCGCCGGCTCTTCGGCGACGCCGACCCCTGGCTGCTCTCCGACACCCTGGGCGAGCTGTTCGAGGAACTCACGCTCAACGCCGCCGCGCCGCCCGGCGATCTCGACGACTTCGTGGCCCGCCTGCGCGCCGGCTATGGGCGATCGGACACCGATCTGCGGCCGCTGTCCCAGGAGGCACGGCTGGTCCACACCCTCTGGCAGGCCTGGCACCGGCAGCTCGCCGAGGAGGACCGCGTCGATCCGGCCGCCGCCCGAGTCGAGGCGCTGGGAGCCGGGGCGGGCGCCGCGGCCGAGACCTATATATATGCGGTCGAGCCGGCGCTCCCCGGTGCGGCCGAGCGCGCCTGGCTCGACGCCGCGCTGGCCGCGGGCGGCGCCGAGCTCGTGCTCCAGGGGCGTCCCGGCCCGGCAGGCTACCACCCCGACGCCGCCGGCGGCGCCCTGCTCGAGGCCCTCGGCATCGCCGCCCCCGAGCCGCCGGCGGCCGACGACCCCGCCACCGCCGCCCTCGATGCCGTCTTCGACCGCGACGCCGGGTCGCTGCCCGAGCGCGCGCGCGACTGCGCGCGGCGCTTTCCCGGCAATCCTTTAGAGGGCCGTCTGGCGGCCTACGCCGCCCCCGACGCCGAGACCGAGGCGCACGCCGTCGAGCTGCAGGTGCGCCGCTGGCTGATCGACGGCGCGCGCACCGTCGGCGTCGTCACCGACGACCGGCGCCTGGCGCGCCGGGTGCGGGCGCTGCTCGAGCGCGCCGGCATCGTGCTCGCCGACGCCGGCGGCTGGGCGCTGTCGACCACCAGCGCGGCGGCCGCGCTCGAGCGCTGGCTCGAGGCGGTGGAGGAAGACTTCCGCTACGAGCCGCTGCTCGATCTCATGAAATCGCCGTTCGTCGCCCGCAAGGGCGTCGAGCGCGACGATCACTTGGAGACGGTGTATCGCTTCGAGCATGACATCGTGCGCAACCAGAACGTCGCGCGGGGTCTGAGGCGCTATCGGAAAGCCATCGAGGACCGCCGGCACTACCACACCGTATGGCGGCACGTCCCGGAGACGCCGGCGCGTATCCAGGGTCTCTTGAGCTGGATCGACGAGGCCGCGCGCCCGCTGCGCGCGCTGCTGCACGGCGCGCACGCGCCCGGCGCGTGGCTCGACGCGCTCGAGGCGAGCCTCGGCGCGCTCGGCCTGCGCGCGGCGTTCGCGCGTGATCCCGCCGGCGAGCGCATCCTCGACGAGCTGACGGCCATGCGCGCCGGCCTGGAGCGCCGCCGCCTGATGCTCGACTGGCTCGGCTTTCGCACCTGGCTCGGCCGCACGCTCGAGCGCCATTACTTCCGGCCCGGCACCGCCGCCAGCGCGGTGCAGCTCATGGCGCTTGAGCAGAGCGCGCTGGCGCGCTTCGACGGCGTGATCGTCGCCGGCGCCACCGCCGAGCACCTGCCCGGCGAGCCCGCGGACACGCCGTTCTTCAACGACCGGGTGCGCCGCGAGCTCGGGTTGCCTTCGTGGCGCGACCGGCTGAACGCCCGCTTCCACCGGTTCCGTCAACTGCTCGAGGCCGCCCCGCGCGTGCTGATCACCACGCGGCGGGAGTCCGAGGGCCGCGACGCGGTGCCGAGCCCGTGGCTCGAGGCCATCCGCGCCTTCCATCGGCTGGCCTACGGCGAGGCGCGCGACCTCACCGATCACGAGCTCGCGCGGCACGTGCGCAGCGGGCACGCGCACGTGCGCGAGGGCGACGGCGCGCCGCCGCCCGGGCCCACGCCCTACCCGCGCCCGGCGGCGGCCGCCGAGCTGGTGCCCGACACGTTCTCGGCGAGCGCCTATCAGGATCTGATGGACTGCCCGTACAAGTTCCACGCGGCGCGGTGCCTCGCGCTGAAGCCGTCCGACCGCGTGCGCGAGGCGCTCGAGAAATCGGACTACGGCGGTCGCGTGCACGCCTGCCTGCAGGCCTTCCACTTCGGCGCGGGCCGGCGCGCGGCGTTCGGCCGGCCCGTGACCGAGGACGCGCGTGCCGAGGCCGAGGCGCATCTGCGTGCGATCGCGCACGAGGTCTTCGCCCGGGACCTCGAGGACAATTTCGAGCATCGCGGCTGGCTGCGGCGCTTCGAGGCGGCGATCCCGGCGATCATCGACTGGGAGATCAGGCGCGCCGCCGCCGGCTGGCGCGCGAAAGAGACCGAGCAAGAGCACGAGCGTCCGCTCGCGTCCGGCGCCGCGCTCGCCGGCCGTCCCGACCGCATCGACGTCGACGGTGACGCCCGACACGGCATCGTCGACTACAAGACCGGCGCGATTCCGCCGGCCAAGAACATGAAGAGCGGCGAGGACGTGCAGCTCGCCGCCTACGCCGCGCTGCTCGATCACGTCGCGCGCGTCGAGTTCGTCGATCTCGACCGCGAGGCCGGGCGCAGCAAAGACGCGCTCGAGGGCGAGGCGCTTGCGGAGCTGACGAGCGAATCCCTCGAGCGCCTCGACGCGCTGGTGCGCGCGCTGCGCGCCGGCGCGCCGATGCCGGCCTGGGGCGACGCCGACACGTGCACGCGCTGCGACGTGAGCGGGCTTTGCCGGCTGCAGACCTGGACCGTCGGCCCGCGCGAGGAGGAAGCATGAGCGACGCCGCGCACGATCCCCTGCGCGCGGCCGACCCGGCGCGCAACGCCACGGTGGCCGCCTCGGCGGGCACGGGCAAGACCTGGCTGCTCGTCACACGCATGATCCGCCTGCTGCTCGCCGGCGCCGACCCCGATCGTTTATTGGCCGTCACCTTCACCCGCAAGGCCGCGGCCGAGATGCACACGCGCCTGGCCGAGCGCCTATACGACCTGGCGGCCGCGGACGAGGCGACGCTCGACGCGGGGCTCCGCGAGATGGGCGTCGAGCCGGCGGACGAGGAGACGCGCGCCCGGGCGCGCTCTCTCTACGAGGCGCTGCTGTTCGCCGAGCGCCCCCTGCGCATCAGCACCTTCCACGCCTTCTGCCAGTCGCTGCTGCGCAAGTTCGCGCTCGAGGCCGACGTGCCGGCCGGCTTCGAGCTGATCGAGACCACCGGCGCGCTCGAGGCGGCGGCCTGGGACGCGCTGTTCGCCGAGGCCACACGCGCCCCCGACGGCGAGACCGCGCGGGCCCTCGACACCCTGTTCGAGGCCACGGGCGGCGTCGACAGCACGCGCAACGCGCTGATGGATTTCCTTGCCCGGCGCAGCGACTGGTGGGCCTACGTCGAGCGCCTCGACGATCCCCTCGCCTACGCCGCCGAGCGGCTGCGCGAGGCGCTGGCGATCGATCCCGACGCCGGCGAGAGCGCGCTGCTCACCGACGAGGAGGCCGGCCTGCTGGGCGAGTTCGCGGAACTGCTCGAGCGCCATCCGACGAAGACCAACCAAGAGCACGCGGCGCTGCTGCGCCGGTGCCTGGACGTCGATCGATCGCCCGACGAGCGCCTCGCGCTCGCCTGGACGGCCTTCTTCACCGGCGATAACGAGCCGCGCAAGCGCAAGGAGGCCGGCGCGCAGAAGAACAAGATGGGCGGCGGCGGCGAGGCGCGGTTCCTCGAGCTGCACGCCTTCTTCTGCGAGCACCTGAACGAGGTGCGCGACCGCATCGCGCGGCCGCGCACCCTGCGCGTCTCGACGGCCTGGTTCCGCGCCGGCGACGCGATGCTCGGCCATTTCCAGCGCCTGAAGCGCGAGCAGCGCCTGCTCGACTTCGCCGATCTCGAGTGGCGCGCCTACCGGCTGCTCAACCAGGCCGACCAGGCGCAGTGGGTGCAGTACAAGCTCGACCAGCGCATCGACCACCTGCTGGTCGACGAGTTCCAGGACACCAACCCCACGCAGTGGCGCCTGGTGCTGCCCCTGCTCGAGGAGCTCGCCGCCGGCGAGCCCGAGCGCAGCCGCAGCGTGTTCCTGGTCGGCGACGCCAAGCAGTCGATCTATCGGTTCCGCCGCGCCGAGCCGAGACTAATGACCAGCGCCTCGGAGTGGCTCGCCGAGCGCCTCGCCGCCAGCGGCTACACCCAGGCGAGGTCGCGCCGCTCGGCGCCGCCGGTCGTCGATTTCGTCAACACGCTGTTCGAGGACGGCCCGCTCGGCGAACGCCTCGCCGGGTTCGAGCGCCACGGCACGCACCGCGGCGATCTCTGGGGCCGCGTCGAGCTGATGCCGCTGGTGCGCAAGGGCGAGAACGACGATGCCGGCGAACCCGACGGCCTGCGCAATCCGCTCGAGAGCCCGCGGCCCGAGCACGAGAACCGCCGCCACCTCGAGGAGGGCCGGATGGTCGCCGACCGGATCAAAGGACTGGTCGAGGCGCGCGCCGCGATCGCGCACCGTGACGGGACGCGGCCGGCGACCTACGACGACGTGGTCATTCTCCTTCGAAAGCGCACCCACGCGCGCGCCTACGAGCAGGCCCTGCGCGAGACCGGCATCCCGTTCGTCGGCGCCGACCGCGGCACCCTGCTCGAGAGCCTCGAGGTCGACGATCTGGTCAAGCTCCTCACCGTGCTCATCACGCCCGAGGACGACCTGGCGCTCGCGCAGGTGCTGCGCGCGCCGCTGTTCGCCGCGGGCGACGACGACCTCGCCGCGCTCGCCCGCGCAGGCCACGGCGCGTGGTGGGCCCGGCTGATGCACGCGGGGCCCGAGCAGCCGGCGAACGCCCCGCTCGAGCGCGCGGCGCGGCGGCTCGGGCATTGGGCCGCGCTCGCCGGGCGCATCCCGGTGCACGACCTGCTCGACCGCATCTTCTCCGAGGGCGAGGTGATGGACCGCTACGAGGCCGCGTACCCCGAGGCGCTGCGCCCGCGCGTGCGCGCCAACCTCACGCGCTTCATCGAGCTGGCGCTCGAGATCGACGCCGGCCGCTATCCGAGCCTGAGCCGGTTCCTCACCAAGCTCGAGCAGCTCCGCACCGCCGCGCAGGACGCGCCCGACGAGGGCCCCGCGCCCTCCGACCGGCCGCGCGTGCGCATCATGACCATCCACGCCGCCAAGGGCCTGGAGGCGCCGGTCGTGTTCCTCGCCGACGCGGCCAGCGGCGGCGGGCGCGACCAGGGCTGGCGCGCGCTCGTGCAGTGGCCACCCGGCGACGCACGCCCCGACGCCTTCTGGCTCGCGGCGAAGAAGGCCGAGCGCGACTCGGTCACCGCGCGCCGGCTCGAGGACGAGGGCGAGGCCCAGGCCCGCGAGGAGACGAACCTCCTGTACGTCGCCGCCACGCGCGCAATCCACGCGCTCTATATCTCCGCGAGCGAGCCTTCCAGGAAGGACAAGGAGGAGCCCCTCGGCTGGTACGGCCGCATCGCCGAGCGCGTCGGCTACGACTGGGAGAACGAGACCGACGCATGGGTCCTCGGCGACCAACCGCCGACGACGTCAACCGAAGCCCCGGAACGCGAGCCCGAGCCCATCGAGATCGACCCGCGCCTCACGCAGCCGATCGAGCCGCCCGCCGTCTACCGCGAGATCACCCCGAGCCGCGCTGTGACCGTCCCCGAGACCGGCGGCGCCCGCGGCAAGCCCGACGAGGATGCGCGCCTGCGCGGCATCGCCATCCATCGGCTGCTGGCGCTCATCGCCCCGCCCGACCCAATCGAGCCGGAGGCCGCCCTGCGCCAGACCGCCGCCGAGCTGGGCCTCGAACCCGATGACCGGAACCTACGCGAATGGCTCGACGAGGCCGTGCGGGTCGTCCGGGCGCCGGACCTCGCGCATCTCTTCGACCCCGATCTGACCGCCTACAAAGAAGTGCCGGTGTGCTACGAGCAGGATAGAGGGGTCGTCTACGGCGTCATCGACCGCGTGGTCCTTCGCGACGGCTCCGCCGATGTGGTCGATTACAAGAGCCACCGGCTGGCCTCCGCAGAAGATGCCGTCGAAATCGCGGCGCTCTACGCGGAGCAGATGCGGCGCTATACAGAATCGCTGACTGCAATATGGAACTTCGATAAAATCTCACCAAGGATCGTCTTCACGCACAATGCTTCCGTTCACCACCTCACTCCTTAGCTCTTCCGCACTCGCCAAGCGCTACCGACGTCAGATGCGCGCCTATACGATGCTATTTCAATCATCGTTGCAACAATCTCGGTAAAACCTTTATGGCTCTTTTGAACTCCGAGTGGGTTAATGCGCCACGTGCGTGTTGAGTCTCGAAAAATCGAGTTTGCCGGCGAGCAGGAAGATCACGGTGCGAATCGTGCGGAACCGACCGTAGCCGCGTGCTCTACGCTTAGCCGACTGGAACAGGCCGTTCAAGGCCTCCAGGAAAGCGTTGGTCGGGCGGGTTTGCGCCCAGGCGATGATGCCTTCGAAGTGGTTTCGGATCAGTTTGGCAACTGCCTTCATGGGCTCGACCTTGGATCGCATGACATGGGGGCACCATTGCCACAGCATGGCCGAGACCATGTTGATCTGTTTTCGATCGAGGATCTGACGCAGTTGCTCCCGGTAGACCCAGGCCCGCGCGGTGCGCCGGGTTGTGAGTTTAACGACGACGGTGTCGATCTCGGCCCGGTCACCGGCGCTGAGGCCGGCGTAGTCGCGCTGCAGCTTCCAGCGCAGCCCCTTGAGCTCGGGGGCGGTTTTTTGCTCGATGCGCCGGGTCCGGTTCAGGGCCTTGGAGGCGTGGGCGATCACGTGGAATTTGTCGAAGATGATTCGGGCATTGGGCAGGTGCTCGCCGACCCCTTGATGAACGCCGGCGACATGTCGATGCTGACCGCCTCTCACCATGATCGACGACCGCCGATCATCACTCCGGGGGCCCGAGCCACGCCTCTGCCTGCGACGCCGGCAAGGCCGCGCTGTAGAGGAAGCCCTGGGCCGCATCGCAGCCGTGGCGCCGCAGCCAGTCGGCCTGCGCCTCCGTCTCCACGGCCTCGGCGATGACGTGCAGGTCGAGGGCCTTGGCCATGCGGATGAGACCCTCCACGATCGAGCGCTGGCGGAGGCCGCTCTCGAGGGACCACACGAAGCTGCGATCGATCTTGAGAATGTCGAGGGGCAGGTGAGCCAGCCGGCTCAGCGACGAGAAGCCGGTGCCGAAATCGTCGATGGAGAGCTGCACCCCGAGCTCGGCCAGCGCGCCCATGGCCGCCCGCGTGGTCTTGAAATCCTCGAGCAGGCTGGACTCGGTGATCTCGAGCCCGATGAGCTCCGGGTCCGCTCCCTGCTCGTCCAACGCCCGGCGGTACTGATCGACGAAATCCGGCTGGCGCAACTGCTTCGCGGAGGCGTTGACCACCACCAGCGGCACGCGCAGACCGGCGTCCCGCCACGCGGTCACTTGGCGCACCACTCGGCGCAGGACCTGCGTCCCGAGCGTGCCGATCAGGCCGAGCTCCTCGGCCAACGGGATGAACTCTCGCGGGGAAACCATCCCCTCCGACGTCGGCCAACGCGCCAAGACCTCGAGACCCACGAGCGAGCCGTCGGCGAGCGAGACCTGTGGCTGGTAGTAGGGGATGAATTCCTCCTGCTCGAGAGCGGCACGCAGCTCCTGCTCGCGGCTGAAACGCGCCTGCACCTGCTCGCTCAGGTCGTGGGAGTAAAAGGCGATGTCCTCGTCGTACTGGCGCTTGGCACGGGAGAGCGAGACGTTGGACGCACGCACGAGGGCCTCGGCCTGATCGCCGTCCTCGGGATACAGCGCGACGCCGATGTTGGCCGTCAGGTCGAGGCGGGTGCCGTCGGCCAGCTCGAAGGGCTCACTGAAAAGCGCCCGGAGCCGGTCCACGGTCCTTTGCAGCTCCGTTTCTCCGGTGCCGAGCGCGAGCAGGACGAGGAACACGTCGCTGTAGGACCGCCCTACCAAATCACCGAGGCGCGTGGCGTCCACGAGCCGCTCGGCCACGCGGACCAGCAGCTCGTCGCCGACGCGGGAACCGCGCGACTCGTTGATGAACATCATCCGCCCTACGTCGATATGGGCCACGGCCAGACGGCTGGCGCCGGCGGGCGTGCGCTCGATGGCATCGCGCACCGACTCGACGAAGCAAAGGCGATTGGCCAGCCCGGTCAGCGGGTCGTGCGTGGCGAGGTAGTGGATTCGGTTCTCGGCCTCTTTCTCGCGGGTGATATCGAGCGCGCAGCCATCCCATACGGTGGAGCCGTCGTCGAGGCGGCGGGGCTGAGCGATGGTGCGTACCCACACCCGGCTACCGTCGGGCGCGTGGAACCGCAGCTCGAGCTCCATCGGAGTCAGGTGCTCGTGCGAGCGGTCGATCTCGCTCTCGAGGAGGCTGCGGTCGTCGGGGTGCAGGAGCTGGAACAGAGTCTCGGGGTCGGCGCGAATGTCGTCCGTGTTGACGCCGTAGCTCCGGACCAGATCACCCGCCAAATACGTATAGCGATCCTCGCCCTCGACCGTACGCACCCGCTGAAACACCGCGCCCGGCAGCTGCTCGCTGAGGCAGTGCACATCGACGCATCCAAAGTCAGTCAGGCAATTGGCGGCCGGCTGCGTCTCGGTGAGATCGCGCATGATGCTGAGCCCCGCGAACGGCTGGCCCGCATCGTCCCGGATGAGCTGGATCAGGATCTCGGTGGGGACCGCCGCGCCGTCGCGACGACGCAGCCAGGAGTGCCCGTGGAAAGTGCCGGACTTCGCCAGCAGGACCTCCTCGCTGCGCTCGCCGAAGCCCTGGAATCGCGACTCGCTGATATGCAGGATGCGGGTGCTCTGGCCGACCAGCTCGGCCGGACGGTAGCCGAAGACCCGCTCGACCGCGCCGTTGCAGGCGAGGATCCGGCGGCTGCGCCACTCCACCAGCAGGGCCGGGTTATCACCGGCCAGATAGGCCGCCTGCAGCAACACCTCCGGCGCGAGGGCCGTATCCGTACGTCCGGCGGACGAGGTCATCATGGGCTCCTTTGCCACCTGCCCGTCCCGCGACCCGGGACGGGCGTTTCACGCCGCCATGGGGCGGCGGTCTGCGATGCATGCAGCGGGGCAATTGAAGCAGGACGTGTCCCGCCCGCGGTGCGGGTCGGACCGCCGTAACCCCCTTGAAGCCACCAAATACGTCAACCGAGGACTGATGTCCTCGGACAGCACGTCTCGTTATTCTCGAGACCGAAATCGGCCGATGGGCGAGCCCGCGCCGATCCGGTCCGGTGCATCCGTTATTCGGCTACAACCCGCTGCGGCTCGCAGCGCCCAGCCGGCGCATGTCGTTCATGGTCCGCAGCACCCGGCTGAGGGCTTGATAGAGCTGGTTCTTCTGCTGGTCCGTGTGCTGAAAGGCGCTCTTCACGCGATCGCGACGGTTGCGCGCCTCCTCGGCCTGGCGCTCCGCGCCCTTGATCGTCGAGCCGAGCCGCTCGCGGGAGACTCGCGGCGCCCGCTCTGCGGCGGCTCTGATGGCCGGCATCAGCGCGGCCAGGCGCCGCTCGTCCAGCCGGAGCCGGTCGGTCGCGCGGCGCAGGGCGGCGGCGGCGGCGTCCGGTTGCTCGAGCAGGCGGATCGCGGCGCGCGCCGATTGCGCAGCGCGATCGAGCGCCGAGCGCGAGCGCCGCAGCGTGCTCCGCTCGAGGCCCGGCGCCTCCTCGAGGCTCGCCAGCGTGTCGCCATGCAGAGTCGTCACGTCCGAGTCGCGGATGCCGGAGCCGAGCGACGGCGCCGGCGCGAAGCCGCCCCCCGGCCTGCTCGCGGGCTGCGGCGGCTGGGGCCGTGTGACGCCGGGCGTATCGAGCGCGCGGGCCTTGAAGTCCTCCGCCGTCACGACGCGGTCCCGGTGCCGCAGCCTTCGAGGAGCCCGTTCCTCGGCCTCGTCGACGTCCTCGGCGCCGCGGCCTCCGCGCACCGGCGCAGGATTCGACACCACGTCGAGGTCCGAGGATGCGGGCACCTGCGGGGATCGGCCGGCGCCGAGCACGCCCGCGCCCGCCTCCGGTCGCAAGGAGCGCGGCGCCGGCGGCGGCTTTGCGGCATCAGCCGTCGGCTGACTCGACTGCCGGTCGCCGCTCGCCCCCGCGCCCCCGGCGGGGGCGCACGAGCGCAGCGCTCCTACCCGTTCTGCGAGCGCCTTGCAGGCGTCCGGCCGCGGCTCGGGATCCGGACCCACGGCCGTGCACTCGCGCCCTTCGCAGGTCCAACGCAGCGCGCCGGCCTCGACCTTGCCCTGCCGCCCGGCGCGCTGCCTGGTGATCGCCTGGTAGGGATAGACGCGTGCGGCCTCGAGCTCGAGCCGCGGCATCAGGGCCTCGGGTTCGACGGGCTGAGCGCTGCGTGCCGAGCCGGCGAACAGCATCATGGCGAGCAGCGCCGTCACGATGCTCCATGGCGTGACGGAACCCGCCGCGCGCCCGGGCCACGACATGTCGGTCTGACGGAAGGGCCAGAGGTGGAGCTCAGTCCATGGCGAGCTCGTTCGCGCTGCGCTATACGGCATGCTCCCGAGTCAATGGCGCCCGCAGTGGAGTCTTTCCAAATAATAGAAGAAATTGCTCCAGACCCCCAATTCCTGGCGCGCGCACGGCGATGACATCGGCTATGCACAATGCACCGCCTTTCCGCGAAGCCCGCCTGAAACCTCTATCGAATGCAAACGCCTGTCATCCTGCTCCCACGGACCTCTTCCACGCGGGGTTCCGTTTGAACCGCCCACTGTCACCTGCGACTCAGAAACATGGCGGGTCAGCGGGACTCGCCCCGTACCGGGAGACGTGCCGTGAAAACTACGACTTTACTTATGGTCATGGGCGCGGCGGCATGCCTGATGGGCGTCGGCATGCAACGGCCCCTCTTGGCGCAGGGGAGCTCCGGCGGGGGATTCCAGTGCAGCGTCGACGACGCACCCGTGCCTTGCGACTGGCTTGAATTCTGCCTGCTCGACGGCGGCGTGCCGACCAAGATCAACGGCGAGGCCTACTGCTGCCACGGTAGGCTATGCGAGGGCGTGCCGGAGACGGCGAGCGGCAGCGGCTCGATCTCTCCTGCGCGGCCCGCGCCGCACGCGGCGCCTGCGTTGCTGCTTCACAGCGAGTCGGCATCGCAGCCGCGATCGTCGAACGAGTCGCACCGGGCGCCCGTCGACAACGGGCGGGCGCGAGGCGCTGGAGACGAGGCGAGTGCCCGTCGGCCGACGACGGCCCGCGGGGCGGTGCCCGCATCACCGTCTGCCGCGAGCGAGGACCGGCGGCGCGGTCGTTCGCCCATGCCGCGGATCAGCGAGCAGGTTCCGATCGTACGGTGACGCCGGCGGCAATGGGTCAATGCGCGAGCTTTCGAATATTAGAGGAAAGTGTTCTCTAACCCCCTTTCGCGGCCAAGTCTCGCAAGATCGCCGGGGGCGAGCGCCGGACGGCCGGGACCGTTGCGGTGACCGGACGATGCGTCTTCAGCGTGTCTCGGCGCGGGGCAACAGATCGCGCACGAGCGCGAGCGCCGCCGGTGACGACCAGTCCCGTGCTCCGACCACGCGGCCGGCGAAACGCCCGTCCGCCCGTAGCAGATAGGTGGTCGGCAGCGCCCAGACCTCGTAGGCGTTGCGAACCCGCCCTTCGCGGTCCCAGAGCACCGGCAGATCCGGGATGTGGCGCTCGACGAAACGCGCCGGCGGAGCTCGGCCGCCTCGATCGGCGGCGACGGCGAGCACGGTCAGACCGCGATCGCGGTACCGACGCCACAAGCTTTGCAGAGAGGGGAGCTCTTCGCGGCAGGGCCGACAAAAGGTGGCCCAGAAGTGCAGCACCACCACGCGGCCTCGATAGTCGCGCAGGCGATGGGATGCGCCGGCCAGGTCGGGCAGCTCGAATTCGGGCGCGGACAGCACCCGCTCGGGCCGCGTTACCTCCAACGCGGCGTAAGGCCCGGGACGCGCCGTATCGAGCGCGAGGACGAGGCTCAGTCCGACCGCCCGGGCGGCGACGAGGGCCGGTCGTCGCCGCCCCCTATCGCGCATGGGCGGTGAGGTAGCCGAAGATCCGGGCTCGCTCCTCCTCGCTCAGCGGCTCGAGACCCCGCTCCTCCATGCGCCGGTCCATGACCGCGAGCACATAGGGCCAGCCCTCCCGTCCCAGTCGCACCGGGTGCGGCAGGCCGTGGCAGGTGCTGCACCGGGCTACGAAGGCGCGCGCGCCCGGCGAGCCCGGCTCCGGGATAGGGGTCTGGTCACGTGTCGACGGCAGGCTGCAGGCGCCGGCCAGCATCATCATGGCGAACAACGGCAGATGCTTCTTCATGCTCGAGCCCTTGCTCGGTCGTGGCCTAGAAACCCAGCCGGCTCGCGCCATTCGGCCGCTCGCCTCGATACCGCACGCTCTTCGACGTGGGGAGCTCGACATACCAGGTGAGCATGACCCGGTAATCGGTCTCGAGCTGGGGGCCGTTGAGATCGCGGTGCAGCGGCATGCCCACCTGGAAGTCGATAATGTGCCGCGGCGCCGGCTGCCATTGAAGGCCCACCGTGGCGAAGAGCCAGCGACCGCCGTAATTGTCGGAATCCCGGGTGGGCGTCGCGTAGGGCGAGCTCGGATCCCCGGGGATGACCCGGCCGGAGGCGCCGCTGGCGGCCTCGTCCATCTCCCCCTCGATCGCCGACTGCACGGAGCCGTTGAGCTGGGCCTGCAGGACGAGGTCGTGGCGCACCTGGTACATCCCGTAAAGGTCGTAACGCAGCTCGTCGCCCAGGCGGTAGTCGCGATCGTTGTCGTGCACGCGCGCGACCGCGGCCAGGTTGGCGCCCCACCACAGGGGCGAGCGCGAGCCCTGATACAAGATTCCGACGACCGGATCATAGGTACCCGAGCCGAGCGGCATCCCGTAGGGCTGCAGCTCGTCCTGCCGCGCGGCCACGGGATGGTCTTCGTTGCGCTCGTCGATGGAGCCGGTCGGCAAGCTCAGGCCGAGCGGCAAGGACACCTGTCGCGCCGGGATGAGCGGGTCGTCGGCGAACAACCGGTACTTGGTCATGAGCATGGTGTCCGCCACGCCTTCGGTGTGCATGGTGAATCCGCTCCGGCCCGTGGCGGCGGCCATCATATCGTTGAGCCGCATCTCCATCTCGTTCCGCTCCCACATCAGCATCAGACCGCTGAAGAAGCGATCGGTGAAGCTGTAGCCCACGGTGAGATTCAGCATCTCCATGCCCATTCGAGTGGGCACGGCCATGTACTTGCCGGTGGGCGCGCCGCCCATGAGCGGCATGCCGAGCAGATCCTCCGCGTCGAGCCCGTCGGTCCCGTCACGAAGGCCGTCCATGCGCATGCGCATCGGGCTGACCTTGAGCCGGTACTCATGGGTCTCGGGCACGCCGCCGCCGGGGATGTTCATCGGCATGTTGCCGCCGCATTTGCCGCAGCAAAGCCCGATGTAGGCCCCCGCGAAGGGCGCGTAGGCGACAAGGATCAGGACCCGCACTGAACGAACGGCCGGCTTTTTCATGCGCCGGGCTCCTACACCTGATAAAAATCAAGCATTCGATCAGTCAGGACTTCCCCCGAGACCGTAGCGTGCATCGTGCGCGTTGGGGATGTGACAGGGTGTCGCGCGACGATTCGCCGCACCCGCCAGGCCAGGCCAGGCGAGGGTGGTATATTCGCGCGGGAGAGCCCCATCGAGATCGACGAGATGCCATACGCGAAGGCGGCCTCGCCGTCCACCGCTAACCTGCACCGGGTTTTCCTGCTTCGCACCATCGCCGTCACGGGCCAGCCGGCCGCGGTGGCGTTCGTCGCCTTTTACCTGGACGTGCGACTGCCGCTGGCGGCCATCGGGACGGTCATCACGGCGCTGGCGGTGTTCAACCTGATCACGTGGCTGCGAGTCGGCCGGGCGTCGGAGCCGACGCACGAGGAGGTGCTCATCCAGCTCCTCGCCGATGTGGCGGCGTTGAGCGGCCTGCTCTATCTCACGGGGGGGCGACCAATCCGTTCGTGGTGCTGTTCATCCTCCCGCTGACCATCGCCGCCACTTTGCTTCCGAGGAATTACGTCTGGGCGCTCGCGGCGATGACGGTGCTTTGCTACAGCGTGCTCTTGGCTGCCTACGTGCCTCTTGCGCCGGCGCGCTCCGCGCTGAGCGAGTTCGGGCTGCACGTGCTCGGCATGTGGCTGGCCTTCGTGCTGGTTGCCGGGCTGGCGGCCTACTTCGTGGTGCGCATGGGCGACAGCCTGCGCGAGCGGGATCGCGAGCTCGCCGCGGCCCGCGAGCAGACCCTGCGGGACCAGAGGCTGGTCGCGCTGGGCACCCTGGCGGCGGGCACCGCCCATCAGCCTGGTCGACCGCACGCTGAGCCAGGCGCTCGCCAGCATCCTGGACAATGCCGCCGATGCCTCGCCCGACAGGGTGGAATGGGACTGCCGGTGGGACGGGCGGGGGCTAACGCTGGAGGTGGGCGTCCGGGGGGCGGGTCTGACGCACGCCCCGCAACAGGCGGCGGGGCAATCCCCTTACACCGACAAGGCCCACGGGCTGGGATTGGGCCTCTTCCTGGCCCACGCGATCATCCATCGGCTGGACGGACGTGTGACGCTGCTCAACCGCGAAGGCGGCGGCGTATGCACGCGGGTCGAGTTGCCGTCGGCGGCGACGCCCGCGGCCGCCGCGGGCTGAGGAGAGGCCGTGACGAAGCCGCGGCTGCTTCTCGTCGATGACGACCCGGCCTGCTGCGCGGCGCTGGGCCGGGCGCTGCAACATCGTGGGATGGACGTGGTGCCGGCGCGCTCCGCGAACGAGGCCCTGCGCTCCGCGCTCGAGCACGAGCCCGAGCACGCGGTGATCGATCTGTGCCTGGGCGAGCAATCGGGCCTGAGTCTCGTGAAGGCGCTGCACGACCGCGACCCGGCCATTCGGATCGTCGTGATCACCGGCTACGCCAGCGTCGCCACGGCGGTGGAGGCGATCAAGCTGGGGGGCGCTTCACTATCTGATGAAACCCGTGCGGCCGGACGACGTGCTGGCCGCGCTCCGTCGTGACGAGGGCGATCCCCACGTCGAGATCGCGCCGCGGCCTCTGTCGGTGCGACGTCTGGAGTGGGAGCATCTGCAGAAGGTGCTGGCCGAGCACCGGGGCAACGTACCGGCCGCCGCGCGCGCTCTGGGCATGCATCGCCGGACCTTGCAGCGCAAGCTGCAAAAGCGTCCCGTGCGGCGTTGAGCCCGCGCTCCGAGCGCGACCTCACCGGCCCGGTCTCCCGCCGCTCGCTCGGCGCCGGGCGGGCTCATCCGTCCGCGGCGAGCGTCGGAACCGCGTCACGCACCGGCCAGACGTGGAAGTGGCGTCCACGCTTCTGGCCCACGCCCACGGCGCCTTTGTCGAGATAAAGCGCCCACGCCCAGTCCGGCTCGAACGCGCTGGTGGTGGACGACCAGTAGCCGTCCCGCACCGCTTGGAAATCCGCGCCGGCGGGAAGCGCCGGGGAACGAGCGTCGCAGTCCACGAGCGACTCCAGCTCGTTGATGTTGGGCAGCCGCCATATCCGAGCGTCCGCTCGCGCGTTCAACGCCGCGACCGCCGCCAGGGCGTCTTCCCAGGTGACCGGCTCGCCCGTCAGGTCCGCATGCCACGTCCAGCGCAATCCGGTCAGCCGATCGATCAGTTGAGTATCCGCGGGCTCGAAGCGCGGGTCCGGCCACGGCGCCCCGCGGCGCAACGCGCCGTCCTGCCCGGTGCCGGCGCAGGGCACCGCGCGCCCGCGCGAGTCGAAGCACGACGCCTGGCCCGTCGCCGGCAGGACGCCGTTGCCTTCGCCCCGCACCGGCCAGACCATGAACGACTGGTCCTTGCCGCCATAGAACATGCGCGCGCCCTCCAGGTGCACGTACCACGCGTGAGCGGGGCTGACGGCCGCGCTCGTCGAGGTCCAGTACCAGCCCGGGAACACGTCGCGGAAGGGGTGCGGTCTCGGAAGCGCGGGCCTGCAGGTCTCGTGGCTCAGCAGGCTGCGCAGCTCGCGCCGGTTGGGCAGCCGCCAATCACCGTGGCCATGGGCCCTGGCGCGCCTCATCTCGGCGACGAGCTCGAGCGCCTCCGGCCAGGTGAGGGGGAACCCGGCGGCATCGGCGCTCCGGGTCCAGACCAGGCCGGTGAGCCCGTCCGTCACCAGCTCGCCCCTCGCCTCGAAGCGCGGGTCGGGCCACGCGCGGCCCCCCATCAGCTCTCCGTCCTGGCCCGTGCCCGCGCACGAGATCTCGCGCCCGCGCGTGTCATAGCACGAGCGCTGCCCGGTTCGAAGGACGCTCATCCGTCCTCCTGGCGCCGCCGCCGGCGAGACACGACGGCCGCCGTGGTGAGCGGCACCGTGCCGATGCCGGCCGGGGCCGGCGCCCGCGGCGAGGCGCGGCGCAATGCCGCGATTGCCTCCGCAGCCGCGGCTCCGGCGTGACGCCTTTGCTTCTCCTCGACGGCGATCCTCGTCCGACCCGATATGCGCGCGGACCGCGACGGCGCGCTCGTAAGACACGAGGAGCGCGAGATCACGGGAATCGATCGATCATGGCCGTCATTCTTGGGAAGAAATTGCTCTCCGACCTTTTTCGAGCGTGGCGCCTTCGCATCACATCTCGTCGATCTCGATCAGCAGGCCCTCCTCGGCCTCTTCGTCTTCGGCCTCGACGCGCGAGTAGGTGGTGGTCAACGGATCGGGCGAGGTGGGGAAGACCATCTCGGTCCTGAGGCGCGACTCGGAGCAGGTGTAGCCCACCTCGCCCGCTCGCCCGGCATAGGGGTTGCGCATCGGCGCGGTCACCGAGGGACCGGACGGCATGGTCACCGTCACGTCGCCGCTGATCGATTCCGAGTCCGGGCACGTGACCAGGGTGCCGTCGTGGGCCGACCAGCGCCCGGCCGCTTGCGAGGTGACGTTGCCCTCGCCGCGCGTCACGCCCTCGGAGGTCCTGTGGCGAATCGAGATCTCGGCGTCGTAGCGCTGCGTGAGATAGGTGCCGTCCGCCCGGAGCACGAAGGCCAGCCCGCTCTCTTCGAAGCGTGGAATGGTGACGTCGGGGGGAAGCTGGCGGCGGACCCACTCGATGCCTCCGCCGCCCGAGCGGTGCCACCTGCCGACCAGGCAGTTGTCGATCTCGTCGACCTCGCCGCACGGCTCGCAGCTCGCCTCCACCTCGACGTCGAGCTCGAGGTCGATGTCATCGGTGCCGGTATTGACGGCGACGAGCAGATGATCGTTGTCGTCGACGTCCTGGGCGTTGATGCGCTCCGGCGGCGGGCCCCATTCCCCCCGCGGCTCGCGCGATTCCAGGTTCGCATCGCCGGGGGAGGGCTCGAGCGTCCAGCGCCCGCACATGAAATGCAGCGCCCGGCGGTCCACCACGAACGGCTCGAGCGTGCGCTCGAGAGCCCGGGGCTCCTCGATAAAGATCTGAAAGGCGACCGGGTGCCAGTCGATGGACCCGCCGGCGGGATCGACGATGTCCTGGTCCAGGTACGCCTCGCCGAACGCCAGCCACTCCTCGTCGGCGAGCACCCGGCCCATGGCCGCCTGCTGCACGGCGGCCGACGACGAGTCGGCCATTCGCGAGAACAGGCCCGTGACCGCGTCCGCGCCTTCTTCATGGCCGAGCCAGAGGAAGAAGACCACCGCCTCGTAGGCCATCTCGTAAAGCGGGGTGTTCATCGACAACGCATCGAAGGCAGTCACACGATCGTCCAGCTCGTCAGTGCCGGGCACGGCGAGCGCCGCGAACCACTCCGCGGAGCCTTCGACCCACCAGTCGCCGCCGGCCTCCCCGCCCCGAGTGAGCGTTTGCACGCGCTCGCGCCCGGCGGTGGCGTACTGCACGCAGTGAAAGAGCTCGTGGGCGACGGTGAAGGCGACGAAATCGGTGCCGCCACGGGCGAGCGGGAACACGGCCACGCGGCACTCGTCGTCCACCGGCGCGCCCGCCTCGCCGAGCATGTGCGAGCGGTCGCGCTCGCCGGGATTGAGCGCGGGCAGGTCGTCGACGAGCAGCACGGTGACGTCGTCCATGCGGAAGCGGCCGAGCTCCGACAGGGCCTCCGCCGTCGCCCGAACGCCCGCCTCCACGGCCTCCGGGTAGCCCGCCTCGTAGGACCAGTCCGCGGCGAAGCCTTCCACCACGCGGAGGTGGCGCGTCCCGTCGGGGGTGGGCACCGCCACGCGCATGCGCTCCACGCACCCGAACGGGTCGGCCGCGATGCGCGGGTCGAAGGTCTCCACGTACTCGGTGTCACCGCAGTCGCCGAAATCCGCGCGGGCGTCCGGCGCGAACGCGGCGGCCAGGGCCATAACGAGGAAGAGCGGCAGCGCGACCCCCNNGGCCATAACGAGGAACAGCGCCAGCGTGAGCCCCCCGCGACCCCCGGGGCCCGCCCAGGGCCACGGCGGCGGTCGGGACGTGCCGTAACCCATCATCGCTGCACCAGCTCCACCCGCCGATTCTTGGCACGCCCCTCCTCGGTCGCATTGGTCGCCGCCGGGGCCGTGAAGCCCACGCCCCACGGCTTGAGCCGGCCGCGGTCGATCCCGTAGTCGCTCGTCAGCGCCTCGGCCACGGCGCCCGCACGGCGCTTCGACAGGTCGATGTTGTAGTCGAAGGGCCCCTGGTTGTCGGTGTGGCCGACCACCAGCAGCTCGAGATCGGGATTGCTCTCGAGCAGCTTGGCGATCTCGTCCAGGGTCGGCTTGGACTCGGGCTTGATCTTTGCGCTGTCGGTGTCGAAGTAGATGCCGTATAGAGACACGCTGCCCTGTGACTCGATCTGCGCGGCCATCTCGTCGGCCTTGATCACCTCGATCTGACCGGTGTCCATCGCCTCCGTCTCGATCACCCGCACTCGCGTCCAGGGACCGTAGCCGTTGTCATAGACCGTGATCTGGGCGTAGACGTCGCCCTCCGGCGTGCTCTTTTTCGCCGCCAGATGGCGCAACGACTCGTCCGGGCTGCTGTCTCCGGAGTGGAGATACTGCTCCGGGTCGCGATCAAACAGGGCGGACCCGAAGCGCCGGCCTCCGCAGGCCTCCATCCGCTCGCACTTCCACAACGTCTCGAAGCCGCCGTCGGCCAGCTTCTGCTCGTAATTGCGGAAGATCTCGAGCGTCGAGCGCTCGCCGGGGTTGCGGTAACCGATCCACGTGACCTCGCCCTCGATCCGCCGCGCGTCCTCGTACTCGCCGCCCTTCAGCGGCCCGAGCGCAAGCAGATACTCGTCGAATGCCGTGTGCCGGTACTTCAGGAGCTCGGAGCCGGCGTAACGGCCTACCAGCGGATGGTCGGCGGGTTCAGCGGCCTGGGCGGCCGGTGCAAGCAGGCTTACCAGAAGGCAGGCAAGGCCAAGGCGGACATTTCGGCGCAGCATCATCGGGCTCCCCCGGGAATTGACTGGATACGGAACGCTGGGCGGGCGGCCTGAGGCCGCCCGCCGCACCACGGCATCACTCGGCGCCGCTCATTGCTTCGGCGATCTGCTCCGCGGTCATCCGCGCCTCGTTGTTGCTCATGTTACAGTCATCATTGTCCGGATTGCCGTCCATGAAGATATCCGGATCGTAGCCGATGCGGGCGACGACGTCGGTGGCGAACTCGCCCCCATGCCAATCGAATGTTGCCCCGCGGAACCCGCGATACGTGTGCGAGACACCGCTGTGCACGGGTCCGGGCGGACTGAACTCCACCGGCCCAACGACCGTCCGGGAACCGTTCAACAGTACGATGTGTTGTTGTCCGCGCCCTGATACGAAGTCCGCACTGCCGACGTTGCGCAAGCCGAAGTCGAAACGCAGCCGGTAGCTCCCGTCCGGTTTCCGTTCGGCTTCTTTCAACGTGAGAAAGGCAGCCAGATCAGGACCGTCACAGGATCCCACCAACCCGCCGCCAGGCCCGGCGAAGCCCCCGGGCTGGCGGAGCCGCCGGGTAGCCTTGGGCTCCAGGCCCTCGGGCGCTCCGCCCTCGGTGAACGGCGAGTCCGTCCCCTCCAGGACCTCGAGGTGTATCGAGGTGAGAGCCGGGCCGCCGCCTTCGGAGATCATCCGCACGTTGTGGCGCCCGGGTACCGTATCCGGCACGGTCGCTACGATCTCGTCGTCGCTCCAGCGATGAATCTCCATCGTAAGACTGCCCTCCGGGCCGTCGCTGATGTGCAAGCTCCGGTCGCCACGGTCCGGGCCGAAATGGCGTCCCTCGAACCGGACCCGGCTGCCCGGTTTCCCCCGCCCCGGGACCACCCGCAGGAACTGCGGTCGTCCGCTCGCGGGTTGCTTGTCCTGCACCGCGGGCAGCGAACGGCGCACCTCCGGGCGCCTCTGCTCCTTGAGCTCGGGACGCACCGGCATTTGCTTGGCGTCGGCGGGCGAAACCGCCTTGTTACGCCCGGCGCTGCCGGGCGATGCGGCGCCTGCCCCCCTCGCGCGGTCAGCTTCCTCGCCGTTGGCCTCCTTCACCGGCCGGGCGTTTTCCTTGAGCGCCGGGGTCTGCGGCGCCGGGGACTCGAAAGAGGCCGGCGGCGGCTGCTGGCCCGCGGCGGGCAGGGCCGTGCTTGAGAACGCGGTGGCCAACACCAGCGACGTCACGATGCGTAGCGACGGATACTCGTTGTGTTCGCAGCGCGACATGACCGACCCCCTTATCGGTGAATGTTCATCGTATGTGTCGAACCACCGTCGATTTCGATTCACGTCTGCCGCTACCTCGCCTCGCGCGGCCGCGGCAAAGGCACCGAGCCGCCGGGGTCCAGGAGGTTGCGCGCGTTCGCCGTATGGCTTCTCCTGCCGGGCAAAAGGCCCGTCTCTGGAATTGCGTCGCGCGTTCGTGGCGAGCGGTTCAACCGGCCCGGTTTCGGCGTCTTGCACCCCGCCCGGGCGCCGGATGACCGGCCATGCAACCTTCGGCGCCCACAACGGGGCCGGTGGGCCCATGGGCCTCGCTGCGAATGCGGCGGGAAGCGGAGGCGGCGGGCGTCAGCGAGGGCCCCGCCACGAGCAGGATCAACCAGGGAACGATGCGTCGCATGATGGTCTCCTCTTGCCCGAGTTGTCTTTCGCTTCCTCGTGCCCACTGACGCGCCCGACGTTGGCGCACCGGACCGAGCGATCGAACGCGGGTGTCGTAAGGCGCCTTATCTCCTGTAAGGGACCATGCGCGCGGTCATCCGCGCGCCGAACTCCAGATTGCCCGGGTCGCAGAACGGCTTGCGCGGCTCGGTGCTGCGGATATCGCGCTCTCCCAGCACGCGCACGACCGAGCGAGCGCCTGGCTTCCAGCCGCTCGGGTGGGCGCTCCCTCGTGGATGATAAGGGTCGAACCATTCGTTCCAATCGAATTGGGCATAGTGGCCTTCGTTCTTATACCCGCCGCCGCCCTTCAACGCGCGGAGCTGGGCCCGGAAGCCGACCTTCTCCGCGCCTAGCTCGATCGGCAACTGCCAGCGCATGGGACCGAGGCGCGTCCGTGCGCTGATCGAGGGGCTGTCCTCGCTCACGACGTCGGCCGGCTTGTGGTCGAGCCGACGCTCCGTCGTCCACAACTCGGTCCCGATCAGAAACACGAAGAACTGCCAGTCGCGGCGCTCGGCCCAGTCCCGGCACCGAGCGTAGCGCGTCAGGCTCACGAGCTCGATCTCGAGGTCGACGCTGCGCTTGACCCCGGTAGGCCGGAAGTGCGCCGGCGAGTCGCCGTAGCGCCACTCCTCGGCGCTCGAGCCGCTGCGCCCGTCGGGATCGGCCGGGAACAGAGTCATTAACACCTCGCCTTTCGCGGCGATCTGTTGCTTGACGACGAGCGGCAGCTCCGCCGGCCGCAGGTCGATTCTCATGCGCAGCGATTTCGTCAATTTGGCGGGAATGTTCACGGGACCGGCCCGCGCCGCGCGGGCCGTGCCTCCGCCGAACTGATAGGCGGGCATGATATAGGCCGCCCGATCCCCGCTGTTGTAGAACTCGACCTCAACGGAGCGACCGTACTCGAGCTGGCCGCTTACGATGCCCCCGACGCGAACGACAGGCCGGTCCGCCGGTTCCGGCACCGAGGCGAAGCCGCCGCCCCCGCCGCCGCGCGGCTCGACCGCCGGCTTGCCGGCATCGCCCGGCAGCTCACCGCCGCCCGGGACGCTCGGCGCCTCGAGCACCTCGAAATCGACGGACTCCGCTTCCCGCCGGCCCCCGGCCAGCGGATACGAAAGCAGGATCTCACTCGGCCCGGCCTCCGCACCGGGGGGAACGATGGCCACGATCCGCTCATCGGTCCACGTTCGCACGTCCATGCGCTTTCCGGAATCGTCATAGCCGGACCCGACCCTGCGAAGCAAAAGCTTGTGCTCGCGGCGATCGCCGCCCGGCTCGAGGTGGCGTCCCCGGATGCGCACGCGCGTGCCGGGTTCGCCGCGCGCGGGCGTCACTCCGATGATATCGGGCTCCAAACTCGTCGGCCGCACGTGTCGCGGCCGAGTGGACGACAAGCGCTCGTTGACATCGCCCGCGGGCCGCTCCTCGAGCCGTTGCCGCCGGGCGCCCTCCTTCAGCGCCGAGGGCGCCTCCTGGTCCTGCGCCGCCGGCAGCGAATCGCCCCGCGGCCGAAGCTCGGGCGACATGAATGGGCGAGGCGGCGGCCGGAGTCTTGCGGCCGAGGGATCGAGCGGCGGCGGGACCGGCGGATGATGGCGCCGCGCCGGTAGGTTTGCGGCCGCGTTGTCGCATCTCTGGACCTGATCACGGCCTCCTGCCGCCGTGCTGCGCTGCGTGGGACCTCCCTTTCTACCCTACCCCGGCTGATGGCAATTGCAACTCGACCTCGGGAGAAGACGAGCGCCTCGCGGCGCGACGGCGGTCGGGACACGCGGCCTCGGTGGATCTTCTATCGGCCCCGGCCGAGCAGGGGGCCGGGCGCTGGCCGTGCGACGGCCTCCAAGATACCGAGCCGTCAATCCGCGGGCTCAGCGCCCGCATCCCCGCCCGAGGCGGAGAGACCTATCGAGCCGCCATGGAATCAGATCGTTACGGCCTCGAACCGCAGCCTGACGTAGTCGGCGGTCCACCGCCCTTCGGCGTCGCGCAGCGCCGGCCCCACCGCCCGGGCGACCTCCTCGATGAACCCGGGCGCTCGGGCTCGGGCAGCGCCGAGGTGTACGCATGCGCCATCGTCTCGAGCCAGCCCGCGATCCCCGTGGGTAAGGGAGTGGGTCGAGGGCAGCGCTCGATGCGGCGGACCTCGAAGTCGCCCCGCTCGAGGCGGGCGTCCTTTTGGTTGCTGCGCTCGGTTCCTTATCGCGGTCTACGCGTCATGGCCGATCAGGAGACCGGCTCCGAGTATCTCGACTGGATCGCGCGCCAGGGCCTCGAGCGCGAGGTCTATCGCGCGTTCACACGGGCGCTGCTCGAGCTCGAGAACGAATGGGGCTGCATCTGGATTCCGAGGATGGCCGGCCGGATCGGCGGGCACGAGCGCTTTCGCGATACCACCTCAGAGCTCGGCCTGCGCTGCCATACGCGCACCACGCCGTTCTCCGCGTTCCCTCTTCCGGACGACATGGAGTCATATCTGTCGGGCCTGTCGGCGAAGGCGCGTTACCAGACGCGCAAAGAAAGGCGAGGAGGTCGGCGCAGCCCCGTGACGGCTACGACATGCTTCTCGGGCATCGCGGCCTCAAGAACCATTTGCTGTTCGCGCGGCCGGTGTGGCCGACCGGCCGCTTCCTGCGTCCGGAGCCGATCCCCTCGTTCAGCGGATGAGCGATGCTCCGACGAGGCTTCTGATGCCGACTGATCGGGGCGCCCGCCTCATGACCGGCCCGGGCGCACGGGACCGCGACAGGTTCGCGATCGCCGCCGCCTGCCCCTGCGCGAATTGAGGCGAACATGTCCACAACCGAGTCGATCGAATCCTTCATGCGCGACTACACGGATCGCGAGTGCGTGCTCGTCCCCTCGGGACGTATCGCGTTGTATATCGCGTTTCGGCTGTGGCTCCGTCGCGGCGCCGGGATGCTGATGTCGCCGGTTAACGACGATGTCGTCTTCTTTACGGTGCTCGCCGGGGGGATCCGCCCGCTCATGGCGCCGGTCTCGATCCTGACCGGGAACATCGGGCCCGACTCCGTTCCGGACGCGCAATGGGACGGAATCGACGCGGTGATGACCACGAATCTTCATGGCATCCCCGAGCACATCGACGAGATCAGCGAGCGGTGCAAACAGCGCGAGCTGATACTGATCGAAGACGCCGCGCACGGCTTCGGGGTGAACGTCGGCGGACGGCCATCGGCACCTTCGGCGACGTCTCCGCCTTCAGCTTCTCCAAGCACCTCGGCATGCCCGGCGGCGTGCTGTGCTTTCGCGACGAGACGATGCGGCCTGCGGTCGTCGAGCTCCGCGAGACGATCGTCAGACGAAGACGCCTGCGGCAACGCGCCGATGATGTCGCGCGGCCCCCGGTCCATGCGCTGCTCCAGGCGCTGGGCATACGCGGGTGGGCGCGCTCCGTGAAGCAGAGGCTGCGGTCCGCCGAGCCGAAGGTTCGCGCTCGCTGGCGGATGCCCGTGCGCGACGAGCGTCTGCGCAAGGCCCTCGACAGTGACGACATCGACGACTGCGAGGTCTGGCTGCGGGTCGGCGGGCCGGGGTATCGTACCGAACGGCCCCGCCGCGAGCAGCGGCAGCTGCTCCAGAGGCTGCGCGGCTTCGACCGCGCGCGGGAGACCTGGATCGACGGCGTGAGGCGACCGGGGGCGCTCGATGTCGCCGCGCCCGTCGTGCGCACTGTCGGGATGCAGCCGCTGCCCCGCGTCCCGCTGCTCATCGAGGACCACGACCGCATCGCCCGCGAGCTCAAGGGGATGGGGACTCCGTCTCGTGTATCTACGACCCGCCGCTCGACGACTACGCGAGTCCCGAGTTCGCCGACTCCTCGCCGCTGCCCGACGGCGCCCGCTGGTGGGCCGGTCACGTTCTGCCGATCCATCCACTCTACGCCGACATCTTCATCGGCACGGTGAAGGAGCGCGGGATTCGCCTGGCGCCTCCGCGGGCCCGCCCTGCGACGGAGCCAAACTGATTGACGAGACACGCGTCGGGACCGGAGCGCCGAGGGCTCGACCCGGCCCGGCGCCCCGCGTCCGATCCCGGCGCCCGCGCCGGTGCGAAGTCCCGGCCCGGAGGGTGAGCTCCCCGGAAGGGGCGAACGAAGCCGAATCGATTACGGCCCACGCCGGCGCGTCATCCGGGAAAACCCGAGACGTGCGCACGGCAGGCGGCGCAATGCGCCGGCACGAATCGGGCCGCGTCGCGCAGCCCTCACTGCTGTTGATGCCCGAATATCCGGCCCGAGCCGATCGCCTCGGCCACGAGCCGCTTGATCTCCTTGGCGTCGACGAAGCGGCCGGCGGCCTTGCGCGAGAACAGCACCCGGGCGCCGACGCGCACGATCAGATCGCCCCCTGAGCGCGGGCGGATCGCGACCTCGCCGAGCTCCTGCTCGAAGGCCTGGAGCAGCTCCTGGGCGAGCCAGCCGGCGCGCAGCATGAACTTGCACTCCGGGCAATATTCGATCGCCACCTTCGGCTTGTCGGTCATCCTCGGCCCCGTCAGCTCACCGCGCCCCACCAGCGGAGCGCGAGCCAAATCCACAACGCCCAGAGCACCAAGGTGCCGGCCATGTAGGCCGCGAACCGATGCACGACCCAATTGTAGACGCAGTGGATCGCGCTGTGCGCCGCGCGCGCCGCCACGAACGCCCAGGCGAGCGCGGCGACGTAGAACAGCACCGGCATCTCGAACAGGTTGACGAGATTGTCCGACGGGCCGGAGACCGCCTCCAGGAGGGCCGCCCCCGGGACTGGACGGCGAGGTCTTGGGGATCGATGCGACGCCTCCGGATCTCGCGGATCCGGGTCACATACATGTAGATCCAGACCAGGGCGGTCAGCAGCACCTGGGCCGGCAAGGGCAGCAGTATCCACTCGCGGCTCATCCTCTCTTCTCCCCGGCGGCGGGCCGGCGGCGCCGTGCCAGCGCACATGTTTAATACAGATCACCGGGCGGGGCCACTCCGGCAGGCTCGTGCCACCATCCCATATATATTAGTACATTAAAATATTCCGTAGACGTGGACTGGCAGCCAGTTTGACATGCATCAAGGGCTTTGCGGGGAAGTTGGGGTATTGATCGTTCCATCCCGCCGGTCCTCGGTCCGTCCCTGCCCTGCCCTCGCCGGGCCGATCACGCCGGGATCGCCACCGCATCAAGAGAGGAGGATCGACGATGCGCATTCCCACCCCGCTCGTCGCGACCGGGACGTTGGCCGCAGTGCTCGCGCTGCTGCCGGCGACGGCCGGCGCCGGCCAAGTCTCACGCGCGGCCATGCTCGCGAGCTCCTGCGCCGGCTGCCACGGCACCGACGGCGCGAGCCCGGGCGCCATCCCCAGCATCGCGGGCAAGTCGGCCACGTTCATCGAGCGCGCTCTGAAGGAGTTTCGCGCGGGCACGCGTCCGGCCACGGTGATGGATCGTCACGCCAAGGGCTACACGGACGAGGAGATCGAGCTGATCGCGGAGTTCTTCGCGAGCAAGTGAGGAGGCCGGCCATGAGCACGATGACACGTCGAGGGTTCGTCCGCTTGCTCGGAGCGGCGGGCGCCGCCTCCGCGCTGAGCGCCGCCGGCGTTCCGATCGCCGGCGCGGCCAAGCCGAAGGGGCGCGTGGTGGTCGTCGGCGGCGGCTTCGGCGGGGCGACCTGCGCGAAGTACATCCGCCGTTTCGATCCCGGCGTAGAGGCGACGCTGGTCGAGAGCGCGAAACGCTTCGTCACCTGCCCGTTCAGCAACGCCGTGCTGGGCGGCCTCTACGAGATGGACGACATCACGCACGGCTACGAGGCCCTGCGCGCCGAGCACGGCGTGAACGTGGTCCACGAGACGGTGACCGGCATCGACCCCGAGTCGAGGTCCGTCAAGCTGGCCGGAGGCAAGACGCTCGCCTACGACCGCCTGGTGGTCTCGCCCGGCATCGACTTCCGCTGGGAGGCCCTCGAGGGCTACGACGCCGAGGTCGCAGAGGCGATACCCCACGCGTGGAAAGGCGGCCCGCAGACCGTGACGCTACGCAAGCAGCTCGAGGCGATGCCCGACGGCGGCACGGTCGTGATCTGCCCGCCGGGCAATCCCTTCCGCTGCCCCCCGGGGCCCTACGAGCGGGCGAGCCTCATCGCCCACTATCTCAAGAGCCACAAGCCGAGGTCGAAGATCCTCATCCTCGACGCCAAGGAGAAGTTCTCCAAGCAGCCGCTCTTCGAGCAAGGCTGGGAGCGGCTCTATCCGGGGATGATCGAATGGGTCGCGGGCTCGGCCGGGGGGGCGATCAAGACGGTCAACGCCCAGACGCGCACCGTGGCCACCGAGTTCGGCGACGCGCACCGGGCCGATGTCCTCAACGTCATCCCACCTCAGAAGGCCAACGTCATAGCCCACGCGGCCGGGCTCACCGACGAGTCCGGCTGGTGCCCGGTCGATCAGCGCACCTTCGAGTCGAAGCGGCACGCCGGCGTGCACGTCATCGGCGACGCCTCGATCGCCGGGGCGCTGCCCAAATCGGGCTTCGCCGCGAGCAGCGAGGCCAAGGTGTGCGCGGCGGCGATCGTCTCGGCGCTCAGCGGCCAGGAGATGCCCGACCCCTCCTACGTCAACACCTGCTACAGCCTGGTCGGGCCGCAGTACGGGATCTCGGTGGCCATGGTCTACCGGATGAAGGACCGGACGATCGCCAAGGTGGAGGGAGCGGGCGGCGTCAGCCCCAAGGACGCCGATGCCGAGTTCCGCCACCGCGAGGCCGACTACGCCCGCGGCTGGTACGCGAGCATCACCAAGGACGCCTGGGGCTGAGCCCGGGACGGAAACGGCGGTGATCGGAGGGCGGCCGCGGCCGCCCTCCCTTTGTCGTCTCCCGAAAAAACGGGCCGGCGAACGAACACGGCGAATGCCGGACAGACTCGTTCCCCGGCCCCGTCTTTTCGCACCCGATCACTGCGAAAGAATGTATTGCAATCCTCCGTGGCCGCAGGCCGAGTTCGGATTGAGCTCGAGCGCGGGCGCCGCGTCGGCGTGGCCCTGAAACTCCCCGGGCAGGTGGATGAGCTCGCACTCGTCCGGCAGGGCCCATCGCGCGGCGTAGTCGCTCGTTCTCTTCACTGCCGGTGCTCGCCATGCCAACGCCCCTTTGATGGCCAGCGGGGTCACGTCGGCCTCCGCCCGCATCTCGAACTTCGGCTCCATGCCGACCTCCTCCACCAAGACCGCGGGCGTGCGCGCCCGAACCGTCCCCCGCAGCCGCCGCCCCTGCAAGGTTCCCTTCAGGAAGTAATCGAGCACGACGCCGGTCTTCTCGCACTCGTGCGGCTCGATATCGACGATGCGCACCTCGCCGCCTTCCTGCGCGACGCGCGCCTAGCCGCCCCCGATCGATTGGCCGGCTTGCCACATGCCGCTCAGATCCGGCTCGCCCCGACCTGCGTCCTCGTCCCCGGCCGAGCCCGGTGCGAACCCCGACAGCACGACGATGAAGAGAGCCGAGATGAAGGATAGCGTTCTTCTCATGCTTGCGCTTTCCTTCAACGAGGAAGCGCGCCGTCGATCAAAGAAAGTTGTTCTCCGACCTTGTCTCTCGCCGTTGCGCTTTGCGGTTGAATCCAAGTTTTTATTGATCACGGAGCCGAGCGCGGAGCACACGGTTCATCACCTTCACGGCCACGAAGGCGCTGAAGGAGATAATGAGGAACTCGATAAGGGTGTTGACGAACGCTCCATAGCGGATCGCTACGGTGGGCAGCACCTCGCCTTCCGCGCCGGTGGCGGCCGGGCGCAACACCAGCTCGAGGTGCTTGAACTCGACCCCGCTCACCAGCATGCCGACCGGCGGCATCAGAATATCGTTCACCAGTGAGTTGACGAGGCTGTTGAAGGCGACGCCCACGAGGATCCCGACGGCCATATCGAGCACGTTGCCCTTGACCGCGAACTCCCGGAACTCTTGCAGCACGCCCATAGCCGCTCTCCTTGAGGCAGGCGCTCGCCCGCACGGCGCGATCACCCGCGCCAGGCGGCGAGCGCCAGCGCGAGCCAGCCCAAGATAAACGCGAGGCCGCCGAGCGGGGTAATCGCCCCAAGCCCGCGCAGGCCGGTCAGGCTGAGCGCGTAGAGGCTGCCTGAGAACACGACGAGCCCGGCGATCATGAGCGCCCCGGAGGTCTTGGCCCACATCGAGGCGGGCAGGTGATGGGCGAGCAGGCCAACGAGGATCAGCCCGAGGCTGTGCCAGAGATGGTACTGGCTCGCGGTCCGGTAGACCTCCAGCATGTCGGCCCCGAGTCGCCCGCGCATCGCGTGCGCCCCGAAGGCGCCGAGCACCACCGCGAGCGCCGCGCTCAACGCGCCGACCACGAGAAATACGCGCGCGATCCCCGTCACTGCGACCCCCTGCCCGCATAGGCCCGTGACCGCATCCGGCACGCGAGCTATGTCACCCTCAAGCCCCTCCCGGGTCCAGCGGCCGACGCGCGAGGCGCGGGGACCGGAGCGCGCCGGGCGCGCCCGATCGGATGGCCGTCCGGCCCGAGCGGCCCTGCTGGCGCGCCACGACCCATCGGCCCGGCCGATGATGACATGGCCCGGGCGCCGGTTCACCCCCGCTCGCGGCTCGGCCGGGCATGGGCGCCCGACGCGCCGAAGCCTCCGATCGAGCGGCCGGGACGCGCCGGGCCGTCGAAAAACCTCACGGACCGTGGGACCAAAGGACCCGCGCTCGCCGCGGCCGGGTTCCCCGTGCCGCGCCCGTGCCGCGCGGCGGCGAACCGGCGGCCCATCAGTGCAGCCTACCCTGTGCGGCGTGCACGTTCGGGGTTAACCCGCCTTTCTATAATTGAGACAATAGAATTCAGAATCCTCCCTGCGGTCTCAACTATCGACCCCTAGCCTGGAGGCCCGTTCGACTCGCGACAGACCGATGGCCACGCCGATCAAAGTCCTGGAGCAGAACTCCTATCTCTTCGCCGCCAACGCCCCGTATCTGGAAGAGCTCTACGAGCAATACCTGCGCGATCCCGACGCCGTCGGGCCCCGCTGGCGCGAGTATTTCGACAAGCTGCGCGGCGGCGAGCGCCCCGCCCCTCCGGCCCGCGCCGCGCCCGCCCGGGCGCCGGCCCGGCCCCGTCCGGCCGCCCCGCCCCGCCGCGCCGCGGTGGCCGGCGCGCTGCGCCCGGAGGCCGCCGAGAAGCAGGCCGCGGTGCTGCGGCTGATCAACGGCTACCGGGTGCGCGGCCACCAGCACGCCGACATCGATCCGCTCCACCTACGCGAGCGCCCGCGCGTGCCGGACCTCGATCCCGCCCACCACGGCCTGACCGAGGCGGACATGGACACCGTGTTCAACACCGGCTCGCTGGTGGGCCGCGAGCAGGCGCCGCTGCGCGAGATCATCGCGCGGCTGCAACGCATCTACTGCGCCACCATCGGCGCGGAGTACATGCACATCACCGACACCGAGCAGAAGCGCTGGATCCAGGATCGTCTGGAGGCGAAGTGGGAGGAGTGGCGCTTTCCGCCCGCGGCGCGGCACCGGCTCCTGCAGCGGCTCACGGCCGCCGAGGGCCTGGAGCGCTATCTGCACGCCCGCTACGTGGGGCAGAAGCGGTTCTCCCTGGAGGGCGGCGAGAGCCTGCTACCGCTGCTCGACGAGGTCATCCAGCGCGCCGGCACGCAAGGGGTGAAAGAGATCGTCTTCGGCATGGCCCATCGCGGGCGGCTCAACGTGCTGGTGAATCTGATGGGCCGCGCCCCGCGCGACCTGTTCGAGGAGTTCGAGGGTAATCACGTCATGAGCGACCTGCGCTCCGGCGACGTGAAATACCACATGGGCTTCTCCGCCGACGCCGAGACGCCCGGCGGCATGGTGCACATGGCGCTCGCCTTCAACCCCTCGCACCTGGAGATCATCGGCCCGGTGATCGAGGGCTCGGTGCGCGCGCGCCAGCAGCGCCACAACGACCACACCGGCCGCCTGGTGCTGCCGGTGCTCATGCACGGCGACGCCGCCTTCACCGGCCAGGGCGTGGTGATGGAGAACTTCAACATATCCCAGGCCCGGGGGTTCTTCACCGGCGGCACCGTGCACATCGTCATCAACAACATGATCGGTTTCACCACCAGCAACCCGCTCGACATCCGCTCGACGTTCTACTGCACCGACGTGGCCAAGATGGTGCAGGCGCCGATCTTCCACGTGAACGCCGACGACCCGGAGGCCGTGCTGTTCGCCGCGCAGCTCGCGCTCGACTACCGCATGACCTTCCGCCGCGACGTGGTCGTCGATCTGATCTGCTACCGCCGCCGGGGGCACAACGAGGCCGACGAGCCCGCGGTGACCCAGCCCATGATGTACAAGAAGATCGAGGCGCATCCCACGGTGCGCGAGATCTACCAGCGCCGTCTCGAGCAGGAGGGAGTGATCGCCGCCGAGGCGGCACGGGACATGGACGAGCGCTACCGCGAGGCGCTGGAGCGCGGCGAGAGCGTGGCCCCGCGCTCGGTGCCCGGGGCGCGCTACCCCAATGCCGTCGACTGGAGCCCCTATATCGCGACCCGATGGGACCGGCCGGTCGACACCACCGTGTCGCTGGAGCACCTGCAGATGCTCGCCCCGCGCACGCTGGAGGTCCCGGAGGGCTTCGAGATGCATGCGCGGGTGGCGCACATCTTCAACGACCGTCGCAAGATGGCCGCCGGCGCGCTCGCGGTCGACTGGGGCTTCGCCGAGATCATGGCGTACGCCACGCTGCTCGAGGAGGGCTATCAGGTGCGTCTGACCGGTCAGGACACCGGGCGCGGCACGTTCTTCCACCGCCACGCCGTGCTCCACAACCAGAAGGACGGCACGGCCTACGTGCCGCTGCAGCACATCGGCGCCGAGCAGGCGCGTTTCATCGTCATCGACTCGCTGCTCTCCGAGGAGGCGGTGCTCGCCTTCGAGTACGGCCACGCCACCGCCGATCCCGACGTGCTGGTCGTATGGGAGGCGCAGTATGGCGACTTTGCAAACGGGGCGCAGGTGGTCATCGATCAGTTCATCACCTCGGGCGAGGCCAAGTGGGGCCGGCTGTGCGGGCTCACGGTCTTCCTGCCGCACGGTTACGAGGGACAGGGCGCCGAGCACTCCTCGGCGCGACTCGAGCGCTTCCTGCAGCTCTGCGCCGAGCACAACATGCAGGTCTGCGTGCCGACCACGCCGGCGCAGATGTTTCACATGCTGCGCCGCCAGATGGTCCGGCCGTATCGCAAGCCGCTCATCGTCATGACGCCCAAGAGCCTGCTGCGCCACCGGCTGTCGATCTCCTCGCTGGAGGAGCTCTGCCAGGGCCGCTTCCACCTGGTCATCGACGAAGTCGACGACATCAAGCCGAGCGCGGTCCGGCGCATCGTGCTGTGCTCGGGGAAGGTCTACTACGATCTGCTGCAGGCGCGGCGCGACCAGGACCTGAATCACGTGGCGATCATCCGCATCGAGCAGCTCTATCCCTTCCCCCGCGAGGCGCTGATCGAGGCGCTCGGGCGCTACACGCACGCCAAGGAGGTGATCTGGTGCCAGGAGGAGCCCAAGAACCAGGGCGCCTGGTACAGCAGTCAGCACCACTTCCGGGCCTGCCTGCGCAAGAGCCAGGACCTGCGCTACGCGGGCCGGCCACGCTCGGCGGCGCCGGCGGTGGGACATTTCAACCTGCACATCGAGCAGCAGCAGGCCCTGGTGGAGGAGGCGCTCAGTGGCTCAGGAGACTAAGCCCGTGGACGAGAGGGCCGGCGCGGTGGAGATCCGCGTGCCCGAGCTGCCCGAGTCGGTGACCGAGGCGACGGTGGCCGCCTGGAACAAGGGCGTCGGTGACCGCGTGCGTCGCGACGAGAACGTCGTGGAGATCGAGACCGATAAGGTCGTCTTCGAGGTCCCCGCCCCCCGGGACGGCATGCTCCAGCAGGTATACAAGCAGGCCGGCGAGGACGTCACGTCCGGCGAGACCCTGGCCACCCTGATCCCCGGCGAGGCGCCCGCCGCGCAGCCGCCCGAGTCGGTCGCGACCGCGCCGGCCGAGGAGCGCGCCGAGGTCACGACCGGTGCCCGCGCGCCGCTGGGCCCGGCCGTGCAGCGCCTGATCGAGGAGCACGAGCTCGACCCCGCGCGCATCCCGGCCAGCGGCAAAGGCGGGCGCCTGACCAAGGCCGACGTGCTGGCGTATCTCGAGCAGCGGCAGGCGCCGCGAGCCGCCAGCGGGCAAGGCGCGGAGCGGCCCGCCGAGTTCCGCAGGAGGCGCCCGCCGAGCGCGTCGAGGAGCCGGGCGTGCGGCGCGTGCCCATGAGCCGGCTGCGCCAGCGCATCGCCGAGCGCCTGGTCGAGGCGCAGCAGACCGCCGCCATTCTCACCACATTCAACGAGGTGAACCTCCAGGCCATCCAGGCCCTGCGCCGGCGCTATCGCGAGTCGTTCCAGGAGCGCCACGGCGTGAAGCTCGGGCTGATGTCGTTCTTCGTGCGCGCCTGCGTGGAGGCGCTCAAGCGCCACCCCATCATCAACGCCTCGGTCGAGGGCCACGAGATCCTCTACCACGACTTCTACGACATCGGCATCGCGGTCTCCTCGCCCCGCGGGCTCGTCGTGCCGGTCCTGCGTGATGCCGACCGGCGCAGCTCCGCCGAGATGGAGAGCGACATCGCCGATTTCGGCCGGCGAGCCCATGAGGGATCGCTCACCATGGAGGAGCTCACGGGGGGGACGTTCACCATCACCAACGGCGGCGTGTTCGGCTCGCTGCTCTCCACGCCGATCCTCAATCCGCCGCAGAGCGCCATCCTCGGCATGCACAAGATCGAGGAACGGCCCGTGGTCGAGCACGGCGAGGTGGTGGTCCGCCCCATGATGTACGTGGCCCTGTCCTACGACCACCGCCTCATCGACGGACGTGACGCGGTGCAGTTCCTCGTGAGCGTCAAAGAAACGCTCGAAGACCCGGCCCGGCTGTTGCTCGAGCTCTGAGCCGGAGAACGACAAGCACGGGAGCGCTCGGTCATGCCGCGATCCTTTGACGTCGTGATCATCGGGGGCGGGCCGGCCGGTTACGTCGCCGCCATCCGCTGCGCCCAGCTCGGCCTGCACACCGCCTGCATCGACGGCTGGCGCGATCCGGAGGGCAAGCCGACGCTCGGCGGCACCTGCCTGAACGCCGGTTGCATTCCATCCAAGGCGCTGCTGCACACCGCCGAGCTCTACCACCTGGCCCGCACGGAGTTCGCGAGTCACGGCATCCGCACCGGCGAGCTCGGCATCGACGTGGCCGCCATGCAGGCGCGCAAGGACAAGGCGGTGCGCAAGCTCACCGACGGCATCGCGAGCTTGTTCCGCGCCAACGACGTGGCGTGGCTCCAGGGCCACGGGCGACTGCTCGGCGGTGGAGAGGTGGAGTTCACCGCCCACGCCCATCCCGAGCACCACGAGGTGATCGGGACCCGCTACGTGATCCTGGCGAGCGGCTCGCGCCCCTCGAGGCTCGACCTCGCGCCGGTCGACGGCGAGCGCATCGTCGACTCCCACGGCGCGCTGGCCTTCGATGGGATTCCCAAGCGCCTGGGCGTGATCGGCGCAGGCGTGATCGGGCTCGAGCTCGGCAGCGTGTGGGCGCGGCTCGGCGCCGAGGTGGTGCTGCTCGAGGCGCAGGACTCTTTCCTGGCCTTCACCGATCACCAGATCGCCCACGACGCCTTCAAGCAGTTCAACCAGCAGGGGCTGGACATCCACCTCGGGGCACGCGTGGTCTCCACGCACGCGACCAAGAAGCGCGTCACCGTGCACTACCGCCACGGCGAGCAGGAGAAGGAGCTCAACGTCGACCGGCTGGTGGTCGCGGTGGGCCGCACGCCGCTCAGCGAGGGCCTGTTCGCCCCCGAGTCCGAGCTGCTGCTCGACGAGCGCGGCTTCGTGCACGTCGACGAGCACTGCACCACCAACCTGCCCGGCGTCTACGCTATCGGCGATCTCGTCCGCGGGCCCATGCTCGCGCACAAGGGCTCCGAGGAAGGCATGGCCGTGGCGGAGTCGATCGCCACCGGCCGGGAGATCCGGGTGCGCTACGACACAGTGCCCGCTGTGATCTACACCATGCCCGAGATCGCGTGGGTGGGGCGCACCGAGCAAGAGCTGCGCCATGCGGGCGTGCCCGTGCGGACCGGCATGTTTCCGCTCGCGGCCTCCGGACGGGCACGCGCGATGACCGAGGCGCCGGCCGGAATGGTCAAGATCATCGCCCAAGCCGAGACCGACGCCCTCCTGGGCGTGCACATGATCGGGCCGATGGCCTCGGAGATCATCGCCGAGGCGGTGACGGCCATGACGTTCTCGGCGAGCAGCGAGGATCTGGCGCGCACCATCCACGCTCACCCGACGCTGTCGGAGGCCCTGCACGAAGCCGCGCTGGCGCTCGACGGCCGGCCTCTCCACATCGCCCCCCGCGCGGCGAGCCGCAAGACCGCCAGCCGCTGACGCCGCACCCCAGAAACGGGGGCAGAGAGCGATTCTCACTCAATATTCGCCGTATTCGCTCTCTGACCCGGTTGCTCGCACCGGGGCGGGAGAAAAGACGGCGCCCAGCAGACCGAGCACCCCCGCCACCAATAAGCCCAGGTCCTCGAGGACGCCGAGCTCGAACGCAGCCGTCGAGCCGATCGCGGACCAGGCGAGCGGCACCGCAAACACCGAGCGCGGCACAGGGGCTTGCGCAAACAGCAAGATCCCCAGGGTGAAGATCGTCGTCGGGCACGGCAACCCGAACGTCGGCTGGACCGGATATGGGTGCCCCAGGAGATAGCCGATCGCCGGATAGACCAGCAGCGCGAAGACGATCAGCGCGGCGCCCGCGCCCTCGCGCGGGCGCCCTCGCACCGCGAATCGCACCCGTCCGCGCACGACGCCGACCCAGCCGAGCCCGGCCGCGCCCGCGACGAACAATGCGCCGAACGCCCAGGCCGCCGGGTTGATCCGGGAAAAGAAAATGAAGTGGTAGGCGACCGCCATCCACAGCCAAAAGAGCGCCAAAATCGCGGCGATCGCCCGGTCGGCGAACGGGCGGGGGGCGAGCAGCAGGCCGGCGGCGAGGACCGCCAAGAGGTTCAAAGCCACCTGGGCCGGCCATACGGCCCGGTTGTAGTCCGCGAAGACCTCGAAGAACTGCTCGACCGTGAACGGCCACGCCATTGCTCGGAATCGCCGGAGCAGGGATCAGAGGGCAAGCTCGGCTTATATCAGAAAAAATTGTTTCTGACTCCAATCTTGGCGGTACCGGTTGAATCTCTGATGCCCACCCTTATTTACTATTTGCTAATGTAACTCGCAGTCCGACTGCGAATCTCCACAAGGAGGCGCCATGAGCGAAGCGGCCAAGCCCGTCGACGTCAATCGCGAGACCTTTTCGTCCGAGGTCCTGGAGGCCTCGTACGCCAGACCGGTGCTGGTCGATTTCTGGGCGTCATGGTGCGGGCCCTGCCAGATGCTCGCGCCGATGCTCGAAAACATCGCCGCCGCCTACGGGAGCGAGGCCGTGGTGGCCAAGGTCAACACCGATGAGGAGCACGATCTCGCCGCGCAGTACGGCGTGCGAGCGCTGCCGACCCTGAAACTCTTTCGCGACGGGCAGCTCGTCGAGGAGATCATGGGCGTGCAGCCCGAGGGCAACATCCGCGCGATCATCGACCGGCACCTGCCGCGCGCGTCCGACGACGCACGCGCGCAGGCGCGCGCGGCACGCGAGGCCGGCGACCCGGCTGGGGCTGCCGAGTTGCTCGAGCAGGCGCACCGGGACGACCCCGAGAACGACGCGCTCAAGCTCGAGCTCGCCGAGGCATCGATCGCGAGCGGCGCGCTCGATCACGCGGAGGCCGTGCTGCGCACCCTGCCCGCGGCGGTGGAGGCCGAGGACCGCGCCAAGGCGCTCCACGCGCGGCTCGAGTTCGCGCGCGCCGCCGCCGAGGCACCGGAGGCGGCGGCGCTGGAGCGGCGGATCGCGGAGAGTCCCAAGGACCTGGAGGCACGCTACGCGCTGGCCGCGCGCAAGGTGGCGGCCGGCGAGTACGAAACGGCGATGGATCAGTTGCTCGCCATCATGCAACGCGACCGCGGCTTCGGCGACGACGCAGGGCGCCGCGGGCTGCTCGGGGTATTCGAGCTCCTCGGCGGCAGCGGACCGGTGGTGGACAAGTATCGGCGCAAGATGGCGAGCGCGCTGCACTGAAAGCGATGACCGCCGCGGCGGAGGCGGGCGTCGGCACGCGTGCCCGAGGCGCGTCGCGCCCCGGTCCGATCCCGAGACGCCGTGCCGGCACCGCGCGTCCCCGCCGCGTTCCCGTTGCGGCCGTCACGAGCCGGCCTTATGAGCCGGCCGTGTCCTCCAGGATCTCGAGCAGCCGCTGAGCCGGCACGTAGCCGGGCACGCCGCGTCCGTCCTCGGTGACGATGAACGGCGTGCCGCTCACCCCCAGGCGTTGGCCGAGCCGAAAGATGTCGGTGACAGGGTTCTCGCAGTCGCGCTCGGGGATCGCCTCACCTTGCTTAGCGCGCGTGAGCGCGGCACGGCGCCCCTCGGCGCACCACACCGACACGGCCTTGCGGAAGGTCTCGGAGTCGGGCCCGGCGCGCGGGTAGAGCAGGTAGCGCACCTCGATGCCGCGCGCGGTGTACTGGTCGATCTCCCGATGCAGGCGCCGGCAGTAAGGGCAATCGACATCGGTGAACACGCTGACGGTGTGCTTGGGCTCGCCCTCGGGTCCGAAGATGATCATCTGATCCTCGCCCGCGCGGTCGATGGCCGCCGCGCGCACCGCGGCGATCGTGGCCTCGGTCAGATTGCGCCCGGTCTCGAGGTCGACCAGCTCCCCGCGCATCATGTAGCCGCCGTCCGCGGTGAAGTAGAAGACGTGCGCGCCGAAGCGCACCTCCCAGAGCCCGGGCACGGGACTCTCGGTCACCGCGTCGGGCGGCGCGCCGACGGCGAGCCGATCGATGCGCTCGGCGAGCTTGGGTGGGGCATCGGCGGCGAGCGCCGCCGCGCTGGCGAGCGCAAGCGCCAGGGAAAGCATCCAACGTATGGGCATGGGCAAGACCGGTCCTGGGCTGCTGCAGACCGGCCCATTGTATCCGATCGCGCCGCCGGGCGCCGCCCGCTCAGCCGCGGGGATGGTGCTCGGCGTGCAGGTCCTTGAGCCGCTCGCGGGCGACGTGGGTGTAGATCTGGGTGGTGGAGAGGTCGCTGTGACCGAGCAGCATCTGCACCACCCGCAGATCGGCCCCGTGGTTGAGCAGGTGCGTGGCGAAGGAGTGGCGCAGGGTGTGCGGGGACAGCGGCTTTTCGATCTGGGCGCGGCGCGCGTAGCGTTTGATGAGATACCAGAAGGCCTGTCGGGTCATGGCGTTGCCGCGCTGCGTGGGGAACAGCTGGTCCCCGGTGTGCCCCTCCATGAGCCGCGGGCGCGCCTCCTCCAGATAACGGCCGAGCCAAGCCAGCGCCTCTTCGCCGAGCGGCACCAGCCGCTCCTTGCCGCCCTTGCCGGGCACCCGGACCACGCCCTGGCGCAGGTTCACCTGCGTGGTCTTGAGCTGCACCAGCTCCGAGACGCGGAACCCCCCCGCGTAGAGCACCTCCAGCATGGTGCGGTCGCGCAGCCCCAGGGTGTCCTCGATGTCCGGGGCCGCGAGCAACGCCTCGACTTCGGCCTCGGTGAGGGAGGACGGCAGGCTGCGCCCGAGGCGTGGCCCGTCGATGCGTGCGGTCGGATCGACCTTGAGCCGGTCCTCGCGGATGAAGTAGCGGTAGAAGCGTCGCAGCGCCGAGAGCAGCCGCGCGGTGGAGCGCGGCCGCGCCCCGGATTGCGCCCGCGCGGCGAGATAGGCGAGCAGGTGCTCGCGCCGCGCCTCGAGCAACTCCAGGCGGCGCTGGTTGAGCCAGCCCGCGAAGCCTTGCAGATCGGCCCGATAGGCCGCGAGCGTGTTGTCGCTCAGCCCCCGCTCCATCCACAACGCGTCGAGGAAGGCCTCGATGGTGCGCTGATCCGCCTCCGATGGTCGCCGTGCGGCTTGGCCCGCACCCTGAGACAGCGTTTGCGCTTCACTCATGCCGGTGCGCCCTCCGTACTGAGCTTGACCAGATCGCCGCCAACGCGCGTCACCCCTCCGCCGGCTCGGGCGGCCGCTTTGGAGTCGTACAACGCACGATCGACGGACTGCAGAACCGTGGCCAGGCACGTGCCGTGCGTGGGTGCCTCGCCGAGCCCGATGCTCACGCTGAAACCGAAGCCCTGCCCCTCCGCCCAGCTCGCGACCGCGCGTTGCAGCCGGCGCGCGGCGTGCTCGGCGGCCGTCAGGTCGGTGTCGGGCAGCAGCAGGACGAACTCGTCGCCGCCGTAGCGGGCCGCGACGTCGGTCTTGCGGACCACCCCGCGGATGAGCTCGGCGAAGCGGGCGAGGATCTGATCCCCCGCGGTGTGACCCAGGGTATCGTTGATCTGCTTGAACTTGTCGAGGTCCGCGAACATCACGGCCATCGGCGGTGCCCCGCGTTCCAACCGGTCGAACAGCTGCTCCCCGATCTCGAACAGCGCATGCCGGTTCATCAGCCCCGTCAGCGCGTCCTTCCGACTCTTCTCTTCGAGGCTCAGGCGCGAGCGCTCGACGCGCGACATCAGGATGTAAGCATAGATCAAAATGATCGCGCCTAACAGGTTGAGAAACAATACGCCGGCCGACAGCGAGTCGACCGACCCGCTGTAGCGCAGCGAGAGCACCGTCATGGCGCCGAGCATCGCGCCCACCACCGCCTCACCGAACATCCGCATGCCGTAGCGCATGCCGTTGCCCAGCACGATCATGATGAAGACGACCAGCGTCGGTGGGACCTCGTGGGGGTCGGCAAGCACGGCGACCGCCGTCATGAAGATATCGACCCACATGGCGGCGCGATAGCGCAGCAGCGAGTAGGGCCGGTAGCGGGCGTGGAGCAGGTTGGCGGTGTTGTAGACGAAATAGGCGCCGAGCAGGGCGTTCATCATCGCCAGGGGGACCCAGCTCGAGGGGCCCTCCACGGCGTGATTGAAGAACAGCCACGCGAGGCCGAGGAAGAGGTAGCGGATCAGGAGCTGGACCCGCTGCTCCCGCCAGCCGGGGACGCGCACGTGGGTCGGCAGCGCGAAGTGATGACGGCGGTCCCCGCGCCGGCGACGATCTCCCGATCTGCGCCGCTCTACCCGCCGCTCGGTCGCCACCCCCCGGCCCCCCCGTCCGAGCGGATACACGGTGGTCGAATGCCGGCCGCCCGCATCCCCGTGCCATCCTCACGCATTATCGTTGTAGTCCTGGCACCGGGCACCGCCCTCGCGCGGTGCCCGATACGCGACGGTCCGCCCCCTTCGGGGGACCGGCCGCCGCGAGGTTGCTGGGATTCTAGACGATTCGCGGCGCGCTGTGAAATTCGCGCTGCCGCTCAGCGCTCGCCGCCTTCGGCGCTGCCGCGCATCGCCTCGAGGAAGGGCTGCACCAGGTCCATGGGGAACGGGAAGGCGATGGTGTTGCTCTTGTCGCTGGCGATCTCGGTCAGCGTGTGCAGATAGCGCAGCTGCAGGGCCGAACGCTCGCGCCCGAGGATCGCGGCGGCCTCCACCAGCTTCTCGGCGGCCTGCTCCTCGCCGGTGGCGTAGATGACCTTGGCGCGGCGCTCGCGCTCGGCCTCGGCCTGCTTGGCGATGGCCCGGATCATGCTCTCGTCGAGGTCGACGTGCTTGATCTCCACGTTGGAGACCTTGATGCCCCAGGCGTCGGTCTGCTCGTCGAGGATCTCCTGGATGTCGGCGTTGAGCTTGTCGCGCTCGGCCAGCATCTCGTCGAGCTCGTGCTTGCCGAGCACCGAGCGCAGCGTGGTCTGGGCGAGCTGGCTGGTGGCGCTGTAGTAATCCTCCACCTGGATGATGGCCCGCTGGGGGTCGAGCACCCGGAAGTAGACCACAGCGTTGACCTTCACCGAGACGTTGTCCTGGGAGATCACGTCCTGGCTGGGGACGTCCATGACGATGGTCCGCAGATCCACGCGCACCATCTGCTGGATGATCGGGATGATGATGATCAGGCCGGGGCCCTTGACCTTGTAGAAGCGCCCGAGCATGAACACCACGCCGCGCTCGTATTCCCGCAGGATGCGGATGGCGCTCGCGAGCAGCGCGATGACGGCCGCGATGACGACGTAGAGTGCGATTTGCATATCAGTGCTCCTCTGCTGGCGTGACCTGGAGGATCAGCCCCTCCATCCCGATGACCTGCACTCGATCGCCGCGCCGTACCGGCGCCTGGGTCCGCGCCTGCCAGACCTCGCCGCGCAACCGCACGCGCCCGCGGGCGTCGAAGTCCTCGAGCGCCTCGGCGATCGAGCCCACGACCTCCTCGCGCCCGCTGACGACCGGCCGCGTCCGGGCCTTGATCGCCATCCCGATCACCCCGGCGAAGAATCCGGCGCTGACCAGCGCCACCCCGAAGATCAGCGGCTTGGAGATGTTGTAGGCGGGCGCGTCGGTGTCCATCAGGATGATGGAGCCGATCACGAACGCGATCACCCCGCCCACGCCGAGCGCCCCGAAGCTCGGCACGAAGGCCTCGGCGATCATGAAGACGATCCCGAGGATCATCAACGCCAAGCCGGCATAGTTGATCGGCAGGACCTGGAAGGCGAACAGGGCGAGCAACAGGCAGATCGCCCCCGCCACGCCGGGCAGCACGAAGCCGGGGTTGGCGAACTCGAAAATCAGCCCGTAGACGCCGAGCAGCATCAGCAGATAGGCGACGTTGGGATCGGTGATGACCGAGAGCACCTTCGTGCGCCAGTCGGGCTCGATCACCTCCACGGCCAGGCCGGCGGTCCGCAGGACGATCGTCTGCCCGCGCACCTCGACCTCGCGCCCGTCGATCGCATCGAGCAGAGCGGTCACGTCGGCGGCGATCAGGTCGACGACGTTCTTCTCCACCGCGTCCTCGGCCGAGAGGCTGGCGGCCTCGCGCACGGCCTTCTCGGCCCAGTCGGCGTTGCGCCCGCGCAACCTCGCCAGCCCCCGGATGTAGGCCACCGCATCGTTGATCGCCTTGCGCTCGAGCGCGCCGCTCGGCTCGGCACCCTGCTCAGCCCCTTCGTCCCGGCCGTCCTCGCCCTGGCCCTGGCCCTCTCTCCCCTCCTCTTCCTCGCCCTCGCCACCGCCCGGCGAGCCGGGCGCGCCGCCGATGCGCACCGGGGTGGCGGCGCCGAGGTTGGTGGCCGGCGCCATCGCCGCGACGTGGCTGGCGTAGAGGATGTAGGTGCCGGCGCTCGCCGCGCGTGCGCCGCTCGGGGCGACGTAGCTCGCCACCGGCACGGGCGAGTCGAGTATCTTCTTGATGATCACCCGCATCGCCGTGTCCAGCCCTCCGGGGGTGTCCATGCGCAGGACCACCACGCGCGCGCCGCGCTCTTGCGCGTCGCGCAGGCCGCGGCTCACGTAGTCGCTGGTGGCGGGACCGATCGCGCCTTCGATCTCGAGCACCACCGCTTTGCCTGGCCCGGGGGCGCCGTCGTCCTGCGCGTCGAGCAGCCACAGGGGCGCGACGATCAGGGCCGTGAACAGAGCGAGTCGCGAGAGTGGGCGCACGAACGGGGGTGGGCCGCTTCGTGTTGGGTTCGGCCCAACGATACCACAGCCGCGCCGTGGGGCCATGCGCGCCGCGGCGCCCGGTTGATATTTGCGCGGCTGACGCCACTATAGGAATAATTCGCCCCGCTATGCGGTCTCCACGACGCCGGGACCGGAAGAGGGGAAGCGCGGTCGTAAACTAGAGGACACCGAGCGAGCGGGTGACCATGAGCGCCCATGCCGACGCGCTGCTGACCGATCTCTACCAGCTCACCATGCTCCAGGCCTATTACGACGAAGGCCTCGAGCAGACGGCGACCTTCGAGTTCTTCGTACGTGACCTGCCGCCCGAGCGCGGATTCCTGCTGGCGGCGGGCCTGGAGCAGGCCGTCGATTTCCTCGAGCACGTCCGCTTCGCCGAGGCCGATCTTGAGTGGCTGGCCGGGAGCGGCTTCTTCCGCGAGGACTTCGTCGAATGGCTGTCGGGCTTTCGTTTCCGGGGCGACGTCGAGGCCATGCCCGAGGGAACGGCATTCTTCGCCGACGAGCCCATACTCCGGGTCACCGCCCCCCTGCCCCAGGCCCAGCTCGTGGAGAGCCGGCTGATCAACATCTTGCACTTCCAGACGCTGATCGCCAGCAAGGCGGCGCGCGCCGTGCTCGCGGCGCCCGACAAGCTGCTGGTGGACTTCGGCATGCGCCGCGCCCACGGCGCCGAGGCGGGCGTGCTCGCCGCGCGTGCCGCCTATCTGGCGGGATTCGCGGGCACGGCCACGGTGCGCGCCGGCGCGGCATTCGGGATTCCCGTCTACGGCACGATGGCGCATTCCTTCGTGCAGGCGCACGACACCGAGGAAGCCGCCTTCGAGCGCTTCGCGCGCACCAATCCCGGCAACGTCGTGCTGCTCATCGACACCTACGACACCGAGGCCGCGGCGCGTAAGTGCATCGATCTCGCCCCCCCCCTGGCCGCCGAGGGGATCGCCATCAAGGCGGTGCGGCTCGACAGCGGCGACCTCGCCGCGCACGCTCACCGCGTGCGCGCCATCCTCGACGAGGGCGGCCTGCGGAAGGTGCGGATCTTCGCCAGCGGCAGCATCGACGAGCACGTGCTGGCCGAGATGGTCCGCAGCGGCGCGCCGGTCGACGGTTGCGGCGTCGGCACCCGGCTGGACACCTCGGCCGACGTGCCCTATCTCGACTGCGCTTACAAGCTCGAGGAGTTCGCCGGTGAGGCGCGGCGCAAGCGCTCGGAGGGCAAGGCCACCTGGCCCGGGCGCAAGCAGGTCTACCGTCACTTCGACGAGCACGGCATGATGGAGCACGATGTGGTCGCGCTCGAGAGCGAGGGCGCCGGCGGCGGCGAGGCCCTCCTCGCGCCGGCGATGCGTGCGGGTCGCCGCGTGGAGGGTCTGCCCGACCTGGCCGCGGCCCGCGAGCACGCCCGGGGCCAGCTCGAGCGCCTGCCCGAGGCCCTGCGGGCGTTGGGCGCGACGCCCACTTATCCAGCGGAGATCAGCCCGGCGCTGCGCGCGTTGGCCGAGCGCGTGGACGCGCAAGGCCACTGATGAGACGAGGACGGCGGCGATGACAATGTTTCATGATCGTGAGCACGCGGCGCGCGAGCTGGTCGAGCGTCTCGCGGCCTATCGCGGGCGCCACGCGCTGGTGCTGGCCATCCCGCGCGGAGCCGTGCCGATGGGCAGGATCATCGCCGATGCGCTGGAGGGCGAGCTCGACGTGGTGCTCGTGCACAAGCTGGGCGCCCCGGGGAACCCCGAGTTCGCCATCGGCGCCGTCGACGAGACGGGCGAGGTATTCCTCTCCCGCGACGCGCAGGTCATGGGCATCGATCAACGCTACATCGAGCGCGAGGCACAGAGCCAGCTCGCCGTCCTGCGCGAGCGACGCGAGCGGTACACGCCGGTGCGCCCGCCCATCGATCCCAAGGATCGGACGGTGATCGTCGTCGATGACGGCGTGGCCACCGGGGCCACCTTCACGGCCGCCCTGCGCGCCGTGCGCAGCAAAGGACCCGAGTGGCTGTGCGCGGCAGCGGCGGTGATCGCGCCGTCGAGCGCCGCACGCCTGCGCGGCGAGGCCGACGAGCTCGTCTACGTCGACGCACCCGAGCCGTTCTTCGCGGTCGGCCAGTTCTTCCAGAATTTCAGCCAGGTAACGGACGAAGACGTGGTGCGCATCCTTCAGGAGGCCGAGCGGCCGTCCGACGGCTGAGGCGGACCCATCCTGATCCCCTCGCCGGCCACGATGCGAATTACGGGGACAGTATACGAATTTCCGATATGCAGCTGAGATTGCGCCCGCTGCACCGCGCATCATCGGATCGCTGGTGAGTTGCCCACGACGGAAAATGAGTATACTGTCCCCGCAATTCCGGCACCCGCCGTCAAGCGACGAGCTGCGCGGCGACCGCATCCAGCAGGGAGCCGCCCTCGGCGAGCACCCGCTCGCGCACCGCCAGGACCTGATCGCGGTCGAGGCCCCAGCGCGCCAGCACCGAGGCGTCGAGCGGTGGGGCCTCCTCGTCGGCGACGGAATCGAGGAGCTGGTCGGCGATCAGCACCAGGTTCGCGCACACCGCGTCGGCCCCGGCGTAGCCGGGATCGTGATGGCGGCGCGTGGCGGTGATGATGGGCTCCGGCATGCGCCAGGCCCGCATGAGAAACGCGCCGAACTCTCCGTGCCCGCACCGCAGGCAATGGCGTGCTTCGCCCATGCCGAGGACCTGATGCTCGAGCACGGTCACCGGCGTCTCGGGCCGCGCGGCCTTGAGCTTGTTGAGCAGGTAGAACTCCGGCCGGAAGAGGTGACCGAGCAGCAGGAATCCGAAATCGTGGATCAGGCCGGCAAGATAGGCCAGCCCGGGTGCGGGACGGTGGGTCTCGGGGACGCTGAGGGCCAACGCGTGCACCAGCGCCGCGGAGTAGGTGGCATGACGCCACAGCGCGCGTGTGCCGAGCGGCCCCTCCGCGGGCACGTCGAAGCCGCGTCCGGCGCTGAAGCCCAGGGCGATGGCCCGGGCGAGCTCGAAACCGAGCACCTCCTCCACCGCTTCTCCGACCGACGCCGCGGCGCCCCGCTCGCGCCCGATGAACAGCGCGGCGCACCCGACGACTTGCGCGGTGAGCAACGGGTCGTCCTCGAGGAGTCGCGTGAGGGCGCGCGCGGCCCCCGGCCCGCTCGCCAGATCGCGAATGGCGCGCGCCTGCCCCGAGAGCTCGGGCAGCTCATAGATCCGCTCGATGCGGGTGCGGTGCTCCTCGGCGGGGGCCAGCGCGCCGAGCGCTGCCTCGCCGAGGTTGTCGATGGGACGCGCGAAGTCGCCCCACAGCGCCGCCGCGTGCAGGCGGCGAAAATCCTCGCCGGCCATGCCCACCAGCGCCTGTCCGTCACCGCCCTCGAGATAGACCGCGACCACCCGGGCCAGGCTCCGGTCCACGACGGCGGGCAACCCGTACGGGGCGGCGAGCGGCGGCACCGAGGCAGGCGCGCAATCGGGGAAGGCCTCGCGCTGGGCTTGAGGGCTGACGGGCTTGAGCGCCCGACCCGTGAGTCGATCCAGCGCGGTGAAATCGATCGCGTGATCGAGGGGCAGGACGGCGAGCCACCGCTCGCCGGCGGCATCGCAGAGCAGGACGGCGCGGGCGACCGCCCAGGCGGGGGCCCCGATCCGGCGGGCGGCCTCCTCCAGGCTCTCGGCGCCGCGATGGCCGACGACCCGGTATGCCACCCCCTGATGCGCGAGGTGCTCTCGAACGCGCTGGGCGATGCCCATGATCCCCTCCGCGCCGTCCCCATGCTCGAGGTTAGCGCCCGCCGCAGGTGGCAACCGTCGCCCCCATCACATATCACGACGGCGCGGCGCCGGCGGTTCCACTCGGACGGCCGGGGGGCGCAGGGCCCGCGCCGCCGGGCGAGACGGCGTCCCCAGTACGCTGCGAATTCAAGGAGATGACCGTGAGCCCGGCGCGCTAGCCGCCGAGAAGGTCCTGGCGGTAGAAGGCGGCAAGCTGCCGGTAGACGGCGGGATAGCGCCGGCCGAGCAGCCACGGCCGGACGAAGAAGTCCTCGCTCATCACGGCGAAGAACTCCGCCGGGGTCTCGGCCCCGTAGGGATCGAGCTCGGCCTCGGCGCCGTCCGTCACCGCCCGGCCGAAGGCCTCATAGGCCGCGGTGAAGGCGGCCGTCCACGCCCGGCGGTCCATAGCGCGGTGCAAGGGCGGCATGCCGTTGGCAGCGTCGTTGAGCATGTCGAGCTTGTGGGCGCACTCGTGGATGACCACGCTGCCGTCGTCGACGTCGACGACATCGGTCCACGACAGGATCATCGGGCCCCGCAGCCAGGCTTCACCTGTGAGCGGCGCGCGCCGGTAGTGCACGACGCCGGCATCGTCGGTGTAGTCGCCCGGCGGCACGAACTCATCGGGATAGACCACGACGGTGATCCAGTCGCGATAGTAGTCCAGCCCCAGGTTGAGCACCGGCAGACACGCCTGCGCCGCGACGGTCAGCCGCATGGTCGCGTCGAGCTCCAGACCGCCGGCCCCGTGCAGATCCTTCTCGTAGAGGAACACGGTCGCCAGCTCCCGCAGGCGCGCCTGCGCCGCCGAGTCGAGGCGCCCCAGGAACGGCACCGCGCGCACGGCCTCGCGCCACACGCCGTCGGGCACCCGCGCGCGGCGCGCGAGCCGCCGGCGGCGCCAGCTCTTCAATCCCCACATGACGCGGCATTAAACCACGCCGCGCCCGCGAGGGTCCCGGCCAGAGGAAAGCGGGTGGGCGCCTCCCCGCGAGTCAATCCTTGCCGGTGAAGCGCCGGATGCGACGGCGCTGGCGCTTGTCCGGGCGGTGGCCGGGATGGGGCGCGAACGCGGACCGCAGGCGGCGCTTGGTCCGCAGCCGCTCGCGCGCGCGAACACTCTCGACGGTCTCTTCATAGAGTCGCCGGGCTTCGGGGGCCGGCCCGCGGCGGTCGGCGACGCCACGCACCACCACGACGAGCTCCACCGGGCCGCGCCGGATACGCAGCTCGTCACCCTCTCTGATCGCCCGGGAGGGTTTGACCCGCTCGCCATTGACGTGCACCTTGCCGCCGCCGACCGCGGCAGTGGCCAGGGCGCGGGTCTTGAAGAACCGGGCCGCCCACAGCCACTTGTCGACCCGGACCTGACGGAGTGGCCCGCTCATGGCACCCGGGCGGACGCCTAGCCCGTGGCCCCGTCCTCGCCGGGCCCGGCCCCCTGCTCACCGGCCCGCTGATCGGCCTCGACCTGCCGGCGCACCTCGTCCATGTCGAGCTCGCGCGCCTTGCCGATGACCTCCTCGAGGGTGCCGGCCGGAAACGCGCCCGCCTCGGAGAACAGGATGACCTGCTCGCGAAAGAGCATCAGGGTAGGGATGGACCGGATCTGGAAGGTCTGCGCGAGCTCCTGCTGCTCGTCGGTATTGATCCTGGCGAAAACGACGTCGGTGTGCTTGTCCGAGAGCTGCTCGTAGATCGGCGCGAACTGCTTGCAAGGCGCGCACCACGGTGCCCAGAAATCCACCAACACGATGTCGTTGTCGGCGATGGTCTGCTCGAAGTTGTCTTTTGTCAGCTCGACGGTGGCCATAATCCATCCTGTATCACGCGGTGTATTGATCCCAGCCTAACATCGGGCGCGCCGCGGCCTCCAGCGACGGGGACAACGCGTCGCGATGATGCTATGAGTCCTGCTCTGGCGGGCGGCCGTCGTTGCCGGTTAGCAAGAGCAGCAGCTCGTTCAGCCGCCCCACGAACGCCGCCGGGTCGTCGAGCTGCCCGCCCTCGTAGAGCATCGCCTGGTCGAAGAGGATGTGCGTCCAGTCGGCGAAGCGCTGCGCGTCGTCCTCGCCGGCCAACCGCTCCACGAGGGGGTGACCCGGGTTGACCTCGAGGATGGGCTGTGAGGTCGGTAACTCATGACCGGCGGCCTTGAGCAGGTGGCGCAGATTCACGCTGATGTCGTTCTCCTCGACGACCAGGCACGCCGGCGAGTCCGTGAGCCGATGGCTGATCCGCACCTCCTTGACGCGGTCGCCGAGCGTCTCCTGCATGCGCGCGAGCAAGTCGCGATACTCCTCCGACGCCTTGTCGAGCGCGGCCTTGTCCTCGCCGCCCTCGAGCGTCCCGAGGTCGAGCTCGCCCTTGGCCACCGATTGCAGCGGCTTGTCGTCGAAGTCGGTGAGGTGCGAGACGAGCCATTCGTCCACACGGTCATAGAGCAGCAGCACCTCGATATCCTTCTTGCGGAAGACCTCAAGGTGGGGGCTGTTGTTGGCCGCGGCATAGCTCTCGGCCGTGATGTAGTAGATCTTCTCCTGGCCGGGCTTCATGCGCGCAACGTAATCGGCGAGGGCCACGCTCTGCCGCGCGCCCTCGCCCTGCGTGGAGGCGAAGCGCAACAACCGGGCGATCCGCTCGCGGTTGGGGAAATCCTCCGCCGGGCCTTCCTTGAGGACACGGCCGAACTCGTTCCAGAAACGCGCATAACGGTCGGGATCGTTCTTGGCGATCTCCTCGAGCAGATCGAGCACCCGCTTGACCGAGGCGCTGCGGATGGTGTCGATGGCCTTGTTGCGCTGGAGCAGCTCGCGGGAGACATTGAGCGGCAGATCGTCGGCATCGACTACGCCGCGGACGAATCGAAGATAATGCGGCATCAGGTGCTCGGTGTCGTCCATGATGAACACCCGGCGCACGTAGAGCTTGATCCCATGGCGCTGCTCGCGATCCCAAAGATCGAACGGCGCGCGGGAGGGCACATAGAGCAACGAGGTGTAGGTCACCTTGCCCTCGACGTGATTGTGCGTCCAGGCCAGGGGATCCTCGAAGTCGTGGGCGACGTGCTTGTAGAACTCCTTGTACTCCTCCTCGCTGATCTCGCTCTTGGGCCGCGCCCACAGCGCGGCGGCGCGGTTGACGACTTCGTCCCTTCCGTCCTTGTCCGTCATGCGGATGGGCAAGGAGATGTGATCGGAGTACTTGCGGACGATCGCGCGCAGGCGCTCGCGGTCGAGGAAGTCGTCCTCGCCCTCGCGCAGGTGCAGTGTCACCGCCGTGCCGCGCTCGGAACGCTCGACGGTCTCGATGGTGAACGCCCCCGCCCCACTCGACTCCCAGCGCACGCCGTGCTCGGCGCCGAGGCCCGCCCGGCGCGTGGTGAGGGTCACCCGGTCGGCGACGATGAACGCCGAGTAGAAGCCGATGCCGAACTGGCCGATGAGCTTCGCGTCCTTGGCCTGGTCGCCCGTCAGGGACTCGAGGAAATGCCGCGTGCCGGACTTGGCGATGGTGCCGATGTTGTCGATAACCTCCTGCCGGGTCATGCCGATCCCGTTGTCGGAGACCGTGACGGTGCGCGCCTCGGGGTCCACCGTGACGCGAATGGCGAGCTCGGCGTCGCCCTCGTAGAGGGCCTCGTCGGTGAGCGCCTCGAAGCGCAGCTTGTCACAAGCATCCGAGGCGTTGGAGATCAGCTCGCGG
>JABAHQ010002734.1_pt2 | contig 53366 bp, 48 predicted proteins | sample 7062091 | NCBI WGS metagenome assembly JABAHQ01 (sample SAMN14534359, study PRJNA622989) | marine sediment metagenome | biome: marine biome [ENVO:00000428]; feature: marine pelagic biome [ENVO:01000023]; material: deep marine sediment [ENVO:00002113] | place: India: Gulf of Kutch | collected...
ATAGTCCCGGAGGGACGACTGAAATGCGTCACGTCAATTTTAACTTGATGCTTAATGCTGAAATTAATAATGACAAATGATCCGCTAAGCCGTATTTTTAAAAGGCTTATCAAGCAGTCACCAGAACTTCCTCCCCATTCCTCAAAACCCACAAAAACAATCCTCCGGTAATAATAAACTCGAAAGCCGCAATCAGCGGATTTAGTTGCATTTCCGGGCCAATCATAAAAATGCGTTCCAGCATCAAACCGATCCAGATCAGGCTGCCGATGACCATCACGGCTTTGGGATTTGCCTTCACTTTGCGGGAGAGTAAGGTGATGAAGGGAATGACAAATAAAATGAATAAAGCCAGATAGAGCAAATCGGAAAAAACTTCCAGGCGTTTGGTAAAAAAGTGTACTTCTTCAGGGATGTTTCCATACCAGATGACCAGGTATTGGGAGAAAAACTGATAAGCCCAGAATATGCTGAATCCGAACAACAAGGTCATCATGTCCATCTGGGATTTTTTAAAGGTTTCTGCGGAATAGTCATTCACATAATTCTGGTAATTAAAAAAGGTGGCAATGGCAGCAAGGGCAACACCGGCATAAAATGCCTCTATAAAGAAGTAAGCGCCAAACAGGGTGCTGATCCAGGGATATTCCATGGACATCACCCAATCGAATGCGATAAGGGTCTGGGAGACGACAAAGACCAGCACCCAGATAACCGCCCATTTTGTCTTTTGGGACGTTTCATTGATCGACTCTTTGGCAAATTTCCCGGCGGCGAAATATGATATCAGCAAAAAGATTACATTGCGCCAACCAAAGAAAACCTGATTCAACCAGACATTACCATGCTCGGACCAGGAGTATAAATGCAGTTTTCCCGCAATCCAGAACACAATGAACAAGAGGATAATAAATGGAATCATCTGATAAACCGACAGCATCTCTCGCTTATATGGTTTTAACCAGTCGGATCCGGCGATATCAACCGCAGCGACGACCGCTAAAGGCCCCTGGGCTAACGCCACAAAAAACAACATACTAAACAGCAACGATCCGCCCTCGGTCAGCATTTCAATCGCAAAAATAATCACTGCGCCGATCAGGAAAAAGACAGCTAACTTACGACTCATGTTTCCCATTATGCACCCTCATCCTCAATAATAATTCTAAACTCATTTCCATATTCTGCAGGAGCAAACATTTTAGTAAATTTTGGAAATCTGGCTAAGACAAACAGACCGAGAAGTGAAAACAGCGCCCCGAAAAGAATGGTTAACTCAAAAGCAATCACAGTGTAGGCCGGAATGGACAGAAGCGGTTTTCCGCCGGTGATTAACGGCCAGTGGTAGGCAGTAAATGTGGTAAACAGGAACCCGGTTGCACACCCGGTTGCACACCCAACCAGTGTGAACCATTTTAAGCGACTTGGCCTGGTATACTGTTCCACCAAATGCTCCACATCGTGATCGGGATTGGGCAGAACAATTTTCATCTTTTTCGGTGAGAGCCCGCTGTCGAGCAACTCTTTTAATTTTTTCATGAAACTCGGTTTATCGTGAAATTCAAACTGCATCGTCAACTTCCTCCTTCAATTCGGTAACCGATAACACCGGGACGGTTTTGGTGAACCCTAAATAATAGAAGAAAAACCATCCGAAACTGCCCACGGTAATTCCGATCTCTATCAAGGAAGGTGCATATAAACCAAAAGAATATGGGTCGAAATCTTTTGCCAATGAGATGACGATAATATTGAAGCGCTCGAACCACATGCCGATGTTGATAGGGATCGATAAGATAAAGAGGTAGATCAAATTGCGCCTCAATTTTCGAACGAATAGTGTTAGCGGCAAAACCGCGTTACAAATTATCATAATCCAGTAGGCCCAGGCGTAATCTCCTCCCAGCCGATACATAAACTGTTCGTACTCATAAATATTCCCCGAATAGGCAGCCAGGGCAAATTCAACAATATACGCATAGCCAACAATCATAGCTGTAAACAAAAGAAGTTTGGCAAGTTTCTCAAAGTCATCTAACGTAATATATTTTTCAAGCCGGTACATTTTGCGCATCGGTATGACCAGGGTCAGTACCATTGCCGAACCGGAAAAAATGGCTCCGGCAACAAAATAAGGCGCAAATATGGTGGTATGCCATCCATAGATAATGCCCATGGCAAAGTCCCAGGATACGACGGAATGAACGGACAATACCAGCGGAGTCGCTAAAGCAGCCAGGTATTTGTAGAGCTGATTGTAATCCTGCCACTCGCGAAACGTCCCGGTCCACCCGACGGAAAAGAACCCGTAAATTTTGCTCAGGATGCCTTTTTTCAAGCGGCGGGCAATGGCCAAATCAGGAATCATTCCCACATGCCAGAAAACTACGCTCACTGTCAGGTAAGTGCTAACAGCAAACACGTCCCAGACCAGCGGTGATTTAAAATTTACCCAAATCAATCTTTGATTGGGATAAGGAAATAACCAGTAAAAGAACCAGACGCGTCCCAGGTGGATCAGCGGAAATAGCCCGGCGGTGAGCACCGCAAAAACCGTCATCGCTTCAGCAGCGCGATTAAACCGGCTGCGGAATTTGGCCCTAAATAAAAACAGGATGGCTGAGATTAGCGTACCGGAATGTGCAATACCGACCCAAAATACAAAGTCGGTGATGTAAATCCCCCAACCGACCGGATTTCTGATGCCGGCCACTCCCATTCCTTTAAAAATCTGATAGGCCCAACAGGCCGTCCCGATTGCCACACAAACCACCGATGCAAAGAGCGCAATCCAGAAGATCGGCCGGGGTTTCTTGATCGACTCATAAATATCTTTTTCGATCTGATCTTTATAGGTAACGCTGTCAATTTCCTGGTTCGTGGAACGGGCATTTGGATCAAGTGCGCCGGTTGTTCCTGAACTCATGCTTTCTCCTCCTTGCGCAAATAGTGTATCGCCGGGTTCGTTCCTAATAATTCCAGTACCTGGAATTTTCGATCCGATTGAGATTTTTTATAAACTTCCGATTCTTCATCCAAAATATTGCCGAAAGTGATGGCGTCTGTAGGACAGGTTTGGGCACAGGCCGGGGTCACCTCACCATCACGCACCTTCCGTTCTTCATCTTTGGCATCATGCTTGGCTCTCCGAATTCTCTGCACGCAAAAAGTGCATTTTTCCATGACGCCTTTGGGGCGTGTCCAGACTTCCGGGTTCAACATACGACTGATCGGTTCCTGCCAGGCGCCTTCATCGGTCCAGTCAAACCAGTTGAAACGGCGCACCTTATAAGGACAATTGTTGTGGCAATAGCGCGTCCCCACACAGCGGTTGTACACCATTACGTTCAGCCCTTCGTGACTGTGATAGGTGGCGTAGACCGGACAGACATGCTCACAGGGCGCCTGTCCACAATGTTGGCAGAGCATGACCAGTGTATCCATGCTACCGTCATCGTGATAATAGGGCTGGATGCGAATCCAGGACATTTCTCTCCCTTTCAGGTGCTCATCCTTTCCCACCACCGGAATATTGTTTTCCACGTAACATGCCGCAACACATGCCGCACAGCCGATACAACTCTCCAGATCTATCGCCATCGACCAGCGATAATCAGGATATTTCACTTCCGGATACAGGGTTACCTCACCCTCAATATGATGTTCGCCGTGATGCTCACCATTCTCTTTGGGAATGATATTTCGATGCCCCTGCTCAAGTGCCCCGGCCTGGATGGCCAGTGCTTCAGTTAAATTTGTCTTTACAATCGTGAAGTCATCAACCGTTGCAAAGCACTGACCGCTCCTTTTGTCAAATGATAACATATCCACATTTAGCTGATCGCGGTGAACTGTCATGACATCTTTGGGCAATCCTTTCTGCACCATAGTTCCCAATGCCATCGCACTTCCGGCAGCCTCAATACTCACCTGCGTCCGATCTTTGTAAAGTGGTTCAGGCTGCAATACACCTATTTCGGATGCGTCCTCTTCCGAAAGGGAAACCCAATTTCCATAGCTGATTGTGGTTAGCGGGTCTGGTACTTCCAATGTCAGCGGTAAGACCTTACTTCTTCCGTCATAGGTCCTGATTGAGGGAAGGGCGAATAAGACAGCTCCGGAAGGAGCAGAATCATATTGAGCATCATTTAAAAAGCGATTAATTGATTGCGCAGAAATGTTCGGTGAAACAGGGGGCATCTCAGTGCGATGATATCCTCTCTCGATCATTTTCTCCATGTCTGCCTGACCCAGTTCCGCCGTCCATTTTTCTTTCAGCCATTGTTCGTAGGTTCGGTCAGACTGCCGATTGGCATATCGTTGGGACAGCTTGATCAGAATGTCGCCTTCGGTTTCGGTTTGATAAAGCGGTTTGATGACCGGCCGGATCACGTTGGTCAGCCCTTTGTGCGGTTGCACATCACCCCAGGATTCATAGCTGTGAGAGAGCGGCAAAATCAGATCACATTCGGCGGCGGTTTCGGTTACAAAATCGGAAAAGGCCACCTTAAAATCCGCATTGGGAAAATTATCGTTCAAGCCGAGATTCCCCGGCACAGTGGCCAGGGGATTGCTCCTGGTGACAAACAGAACACCAATTTCATTATTGCTCAGACTATCCGATAATTGCTGCACATCCAGAAGCGTTCCCAGATTGGCTAAATTCTGAGCCTGGCCGAAATCGATGGTTGTATCGGTCATTCCCAACATCCACTGAACCTGTCCGGCCAGGACGGCGGTTTCCAGTCCGGTGGATTGTGCGGTGGAGACCCCACCGGCAATCAACAGCGGATTTCTTGAATTAATTAGTGCCTGTGTAATCTGCTCCAAATCCGCTTCTGAAAAACCGGTGTTTTGGACAACTTCCTTGTCAGATACCTGCGGAATCCTGCTTTTAACTGAGGACGGAAGTGAATTCTTATCCAATTTATTTGTAATAATAACATTAACCAGATAGACCATCAAATATATTTCACCACCAGGCCGAATTGTCATCTTGCGATTGGCTTTAAACCCGGTCATTGAGACATGGGGTTCGATATGAAACCAACGGAAATCATGGCTTTCCTTTGCTTTTTTAAGCTGAACCGCATGATTTACCGGCGTAATGAAGGTTTCAATAATATCGGCTCCAAGAGTCAACAGAAAATCGGCTTCTTCAATTTTATAGGCGGGAATTTCATCCCGGCCAAACACTATTCGGTTCGCCTCCCGTAGATTGGCATAATCAAACGTCTCGTATTCGGTGAGCCGTTCCACATTGGTGCTTCCACAGAATTCATCTATCAATTGAGACAGCGAGCTATTAGTTAACCCCGATAAATAAGTATTTCGTTTACCTTGCTCAGCCGATACCTGCATTTTATCAATAATTAATTGAGAGGCTTCATCCCAGGAAATCGCCCGAAATCCTTTTTCGCTCATGGCCTGGGTTTGACCATCACTCGCCAGTCTTAAAAGGGGTGTTTTGAGTCGCTCAGGATGATAAAGTCGCATCAGGGATGATTGACCGCGCACACACAGGGCGCCGTCATTAAGCGGATGGTTTTCGACGCCCTCTAATTTTATGGGATTAAAATCAACAATTCGAACCGTGGTACCACACCCAGCCGGACATTCAGTACAAGTGGAGTTTCGAAACATCGGCTCGCCGGGAATATAGTCCGGATCTTCAGGGGGAATAATACGTGGAATAATCTTTTCTGTGCTCTTCTCAATACCGCAGGAAGACAGAACGGTAGCGCCGGAAGCCATACCGATGAATTTCAGGAAGTCGCGTCTATTCATTAAATTCCTCCGCTAATCGATTATTGATGACAAGTCCAACAATCTTCAGGCGCATTGTTGGCCCGATGACAGGACACACAAAATCCCATCTGCAAGGTTCGAACCTGTTTGGCTTTCTTTACGACCGTCATATCACCATGACAAACGGCACAATCGACTTCTGCTTTGATGTGCCGTTCGTGAGAGAAATATACAAACTGAGGAAGTTTATGAATTCTGGCCCAGGGAATGGGCTTTTTATTCTTCCAATACTCTTTCAGGTCGGCAAGATAGGGACTTTCACTTTGAATATTTTGATGACAATCCATACAAATTTTCATTGCCGGAACGGTAGCGCGCTTGGATTTATCCACATAAACATGACATTTGGTACAAGCTAATCCTAACCCGTTAGCCTCTTTCCCACTGGGCAACACGACCGGCCCACTGCCGGCATGAAAATCATGAGGAAAAGGAATCGGCTGTTCTCCTGCTCGTTCAAATTGTGACCAATATCCGGCCATCGCCAGCAATCCCAAGGCAATCATTACAAAAAAAGCAGTTAAGACAATCGGGACAATTAAACGCATTTACCGATCTCCTGAGATAAATTTATACCGCTATTGCTTAAGCTCATTATATCTTTGTATGAGGTATTTTGCCGCAGCTTCCGCCTCGTGGGGTTTTAAGCCCTGATTGGGCATTGCCGGGTAATCCGGGTTAACTTTAACCGGATTCAATATAAATTCTTTCAATGCCTCCAGGTCTTCTTCATACTTGGGCAAAACACTATTATAAGGTGGCCCGACTACCCGCTGATCAAATTGATGGCAGGCAGTACATTTTTGGTTATAGATTTCTTCTCCCAACTCAACTGTGGCTTCTTTTTCAGCACCAGCTTTGGCTTCTCTCTCTGCTTCTATCTCACTTTGAATTTCCATATCAAGCTTTTCCAAAGCATAAATTTGATATTGCAGTGAATTATCCCGGGCAAGATTTTCATCGACTGAAACAAGTAGAAAGAAAACAATAAACATAACGAAGAGCCGAGTGCCATAATTTTTATTGGCATCCACTAGCCAGTAATAGAGATGAATGCAAATCACCAACAGAAGTAACGCGCCAAAGGCCCCAATAAAATAAACCGCAAATGATTTGGCGAATTCCGGGATGACCAGCAAAAACCATAGCAGGAATAGCGTCTGAAGAATGGTGCATCCCAACGCGACGCCGCCCCCAAATTTTCTTATGTAGTTCTTATATTCCGCATCAAGTCCTTGCAGACCCCCCATCCAGTTAAAAAAGAAAAAAAGGATCGCCACTCCTGTCAATGCGAGTGCTGCAATGATAAAATTTAAAAAACGGGCAATGATAGACCACTCAAAAGGAAATAAGAGATATTCGCTAACAAACATCCATTCTTCGGGATAAAGAGAGAGAGCAACCGTACTGACAAAGGTGTAAATGGCAAACAATAACAAGCCCAAGGCAATGAGGCCTAATAAATAATGTCTTGCAGGGGCTTCATCCCTGGTTTGAAAACTGTTTCTAAAAAGATGAACAAAAACCAGAGCTGCTATTACTGAAGTTAGAACCACAGAAAAATACCCTGAGATCTGCACATTTCGATTATAAAGAAGTTGGGAGAAATTAATGGCCAGAACCAGTAATGGCAATACGCCCAGAATAATGCTAACACCTTTTTTGCTGAGAAACATTTCCGAAATATCTGCCGAAAAGCGTCTAAACAAAGGAATATCTTCCGATTTGCCGCGAATAGTAAAGCCAAGTGCAAAAAATGTACTGCCGAATAATATACTCATATAAACAATAAAGAGGAGGGAAAGAACGATGATACTGTATCTTGCGATAAGGATATGCTCGGCTCTGGGAGGCATGACGAGAGCATCCAAAAAGTTCATCTACAGTCTCCTTCAATTTTAGAACAGCCAGTCGTCATAGACATGATTTGTATTCTGTGGTTATCAGACACCCGATGTAAATAGGTATATGAGTTGAGAACTTAATCCAGATGCTTTAGTAAGCGTAAAATGGCGTTAGGATAAAAATAACCGATTATACTATCAAGTTTTTTTCAATCGTTTAATCGATAGATCAATTCTTTAAGTTTTAAAAACACCTCTAAATATAATCTTCACAAAATAAGGCGATAAATATAACAATTGACGTTTAAAATGCCAATACTCTTTAAAATTCTTTGATGGAGAGAAGAGTTGGGTTTGTCAAGTGGCGTGCTGTTTATATCGCACCGAATATATCATCCACAGCTAACTTTAATTCCGGCAAAGCATTAGATGACAGAGATTGTCCACGCTTAAGCTGATCTTTGCCTTGATATTGCTTGTTACGAGGGTCGCGATAGGCTTCGATCGCTTCATTCTGCAAATCGATTAGCCATACTTCCGGGATATTTGCCTGCGCATATAGATCAAGTTTGATGGTACGATCAAATTCCACAGAAGTTTCTGCAACCTCGATAAGCAAATATACATCCCTGGCTGTTGGATGAGAGCCGGAGTAGAAATCATCCCTTCGAATGAGGACTGAAATATCCGGTTGTGGTTCCGAAAATTTGTCGAGACGAATAGGATCCTGGAGGCCAATCAGAACTTTTTTCCCCAGTCTATCTCGTAAAAGCTCTGCCAAACGTTTAATGCAGGCGGCGTGCCGACTTCCAATGGGACTCATTTTCACTACCTCACCGTTTAGGAGTTCCACACGCTCATCTTCCCTGATAATTCCGGCTTCCGCCATACGATAAAATTCATGTACTGTAAACTGTTTTCTGGCTGGTTTGGAAGCCATAGGTTGTCACTTTTTTCCATCAAATTAAACCAATTTAGCTTAGAAAGCAAGAAATGGAATTGATAACAGGTAAGAACTCAGTCGCGGTAGAGGAATAAAATGAATTACGAGAAACAATATATAGAAGCTTCTATTACAAAATCGTTTCAAGCCGGAGCCTGAAACGAGCAACAAAAAAAGGGGAAGAATTGTAAAAGTGATACTTGAAAGAACTCCGCATACCTCTGCGGCCTTTGAGCCTCTGCGTTAAGCGAAAAAACAGCAAAGCACTTTTTCATCGCCCAGAATTCCTCTTCAAAGGGGGACTTTTTGTCCATAACGTTACTCAAGCACCGGAACACTTTGAACACCTTTNNCTACCAGACCAAACCGACCGTAAACACTGCAGCACGGTCATCAAAGTCATTTAGAGTAAATAAATAAGCAAGGTTAGCAAGAATTTGAAAATCGTAAGTCCGGAAAAATTTTACCCCGCCATTAAAGGTGAACTCGAATCCATCCCCACGCTCGTCACTTTCCTCATAATATCCGTAATTGTTATTATAATTGTAACTCAATCGCTCATGCGATATCCAGTGAAAACCAAAGGCAGCTCCTAAGTAAGGGCAAATATCTTTCCGGGTGAATAGATAGTTCCCGAACAGATTGACTGCAAGTCCTTTCCGGGCGGCAAACAGCATCCCGATTTCATACTGCTCCAATTCGTGAGCAACCCGGAAATCGATGGAAAAGGAGCGATCGTCATTGTCATATCCGTGTTGAGGATAAAGGTAGCCAAAGGTAATTCCGGTGAGCGTATTGGTGTTGCGACGGAAAGGTTCCAGGGCTTCTTCAGCAGTAATGTTACCCACCTCAGCGGTTCGCTCAATCGATTTTGTTTGAGTAACACTTAGGGCAACCCGCTTTAAAACCGCATCCAGATCTTCTACATAGAGCGCAGAGGCTCTGTCTTTGATTACCGCAGAGGCGGAGGCTACGTCTACTAAGGTGTAATAGACCAGTATTTTCTCTCCCAATGCCGTAAGATTGCACATTAATACCCGGGACACATCCAGGGTTACGCCAATGTCTACCGCACAGTCAAGCTGATTGCATACTCGTTCACCCATCGCCTGTAGTACTTTGTCTGTTGGAACAATATTCCTGTTTGTTGCGACGTTAATTTCCATCCGCAGGATGGATTCTGCGCTGAGGACCGTTGCTTCATCTATCCCTATGTAATCAAAAGGAAGGATAGCGATGTCCCAATCGGAGTTCTCTTGTGCAAAAGTATGATGGCTTATAAAAAGAAATGGAAGGATTAAAAATATCCAAAACAATTTTGCTGCCATTAGCTTTCCTCCCCGCAAATTTCCTCGGTTAATATGGAAAGTATTTCTGACCAACTACTTTTTCACAAGCTTCCCTAAAATTAGTTCCCCTCCTTAAATGCAAGAAGGGGAACAATTTTGAAATGCAGTCGCGCAAAGGTAAATTACTTTGGGATACGAAAATAGTTACTTTTTAAATCCCAACTCTAATCCCATTTTTATGCTTCTTTCAGCGCACTAATAGTTGCCTGAATCATTTTTTTACCATCCCCAAACAGCATCATGGTATTGTCGGCAGCAAATAAGGGGTTGGGGATACCGGCAAATCCTGGGCTAAGGCTTCTCTTAATCACGATAACTGTTTTCGCCTTGTCCACATCTATAATCGGCATACCGGCAATAGGACTATTCGGATCCGTTCGGGCAACCGGATTCACAACGTCATTAGCGCCCAAAACAATTGCAATGTCTACCTGATCCATGGTGGGATTAATCTCATCCATTTCGATTAATTTGTCGTAGGGAATATCCGCTTCTGCCAGAAGTACATTCATATGACCCGGCATTCGGCCGGCAACCGGATGAATGGCAAATTCAACCTCCACATCACGAGATTCGAGCAGATTATATAAATCCCGCACTGCGTGTTGTGCCTGAGCGACAGCCATTCCGTACCCGGGGACAACAACAACTCGGCGTACCGTATCCATTAACATCGCCAGTTCGTCGGGGGAGGTAGATTTCACCTTTCCACCGTAGACGTCATCAGCGCTGGCCGTATCCTGGACTGCCCCAAAGCCACCAAAGAGCACATTCGCTAAAGAACGATTCATGGCGATACACATCAGGTTGGTTAAAATAAGACCGGAGGCGCCAACCAATGAACCTGCAATAATCAATACGTTATTTGACAGCACAAATCCGGTTGCTGCGGCCGCCAAACCCGAATAGGAGTTCAACAGGGCGACCACCACCGGCATATCAGCACCGCCAATGGCGATAACCAGTAATATTCCCAATACAGAAGCAAAGGCTACCAGTATCCAATAATTTTCAATTAATGAAGGATTTAACACGACGGTGACACCGAATGCAATACTGGCTAACAATAAGAGAACTTTCACAACTTGTTCACCAGGGTACCGTACCGGCGCATCGGGCACCACCACACCCTGTAGTTTGGCAAACGCCACCAGACTACCCCAAAAAGTAACCGCTCCAATTAAACCCGAGGCGACCGTGGCTATCAACATTTGTAAATCGGGAGAGATGCCACTTACGCCGGATTCATTGACGGCTTTTATCAACTCAGCACCAGCGACTAATACGGAAGCGCCACCACCAAATCCATTGAACAATGCCACTAACTGGGGCATAGCCGTCATTTCGATTTTTATGGCTAAGATAGAACCGATTGCTGCACCAACCACTACGCCAGCAATAATGAATCCAAAGTCTAACTGCTTGCTAAGCAACGTCACTACAACGGCAATCAGCATCCCTGTGGCACCTAAAAGGTTTCCTCTCACAGCAGTACGGGGATGAGCCAGCCCCTTTAATCCTATAATGAAGAAAGTAGCGGCAACAAGGTAGGCTATATTCACAAAAGCTTGAGATATCATGGCTTAATCCTTTCTCTTGAACATTTCCAACATTCGATGAGTGACCATAAAGCCACCAACAACATTAATCGTAGCAAATACAACTGCGAGAAAACCCAATATATTGGTTAGCGAAAAACCTAATACAGTAATCGTCGCAAGATCTTCACTTAAACTCAACCCGGCAGAGAGGAGTGCACCGACAATGGTGATTCCTGAAATAGCATTGGCCCCGGACATTAGGGGAGTGTGCAGCGTCGGAGGGACTTTGGTAATCACTTCAAATCCGACAAAAATCGCCAGGACAAATACAGTTAATGCAGCTATAAAAGTCATAAACATGCCTCCACAGATTTTTTATTTTTACAGTTACAGTCGATTATCCGGTAAAGCTATCAACTTCCGAATGCTTCCTTTACCTGAGGATGAATAATGTCGCCATCTTTGGTAACAATAGTTCCTTTGATGATTTCATCTTCCATATTAAGATCAAGTTCACCATCCTTAACAAATAGACTGACCAAGTTGGTTAGATTCTTTGAGTAAGACTGACTGGCATGATAGGGAATTTCCGAGGGAAGATTCAACGTTCCTAAGATTGTAATCCCATGTTTTTGGATTGTTTTTCCCGGTTCGGTGACTTCGCAATTGCCTCCCCGCTCGGCAGCTAAATCCATAACGACCGATCCCGGACGCATTCCTTTCACCATTTCTTCAGTCACTAAAATCGGCGCCTTTTTTCCCGGAACGGCAGCGGTTGATATCACCACATCACAATCGGAAATCACTTTCGTCATCATTTCGCGTTGTTTTCGGTAAAATTCCTCATCCATTTCTTTGGCATAACCGCCCTTATCTTCGGCCTCTTCCGCATCTATTTCCAGTTCCACAAATTTTGCACCTAAACTTTTTACCTGTTCTTTTACAGCAGGACGAATATCATAGGCATGTACGACTGCCCCTAAACGACGGGCAGTTGCGATGGCCTGCAATCCTGCCACACCGGCACCAATGATAAATACTTTGGCCGCAACGATGGTACCTGCTGCTGTCATCATCATCGGAAAAATTTTGGGCAATTGATTCGCCGCCAATAAAACCGCCTTGTAACCGGCAATATTTGCCATTGAGGAGAGGGCATCCATACTCTGAGCTCGAGTAATTCGGGGAACCAATTCCATAGCGAATGCCGTAATTTTTTTCTTAGCCAAGGCTTCCATTTCATCCTTAGCAGTTAAAGGTTCCATAAATCCAATTTGAATCTGCCCTTCCTTTGCAGACTCCAGGTCTTTCTTACCCTGTTCGGGATTAGCACCCAGTCCTCGAACCTGCAAAACAATGTCCGATTTGGCAAAAATGTCAGTGCGTTTATCCGCAATTTTCGCGCCTTTTTCCTGGTACATTTTATCAGGAAAGCCAGCTTGTTCACCTGCACCGGATTCAATCACCACTTCCATTCCTGCTTTGGTTAACGTCTGAACACCAAGCGGAATCAATGCCACCCGTTTTTCTTCAGGATAATTTTCTTTGGGAATACCAACAACCATAAAAAGCCTCCGCTGTTACAGTCCTTTTAATTTTGACATTATCTTTTTAAAATAACATCTATCCATTACCATAGATCAAATTGAATAGACCAGAATTTACCAATCTTTTTTAATAAAACAATGAGTTTGGTTAGCTAATAATATGATTTTTATCAGTAAAGTTGGGGGGAATAGATAATTTCCTCCGTTAATAAAAAGAGATAAACGGGGGAAATTTGAAATACCATGCATATTAATGTCTCTGTAAATCTCGTGCTTCTTTTGAGAAAGAAGTTACCCGGTAGACATTGTCTCAAAGTCAGAAGGCGGTAAATGGCAGTCGGATCGATTCATCTTTTCAACCTGCTCTTCAGCATGATAGGAGCTTCTGACCAACGGACCAGATTCGACATGTTGAATGCCAATTGCTTCTCCTAACTTTTTGTATTCTGCAAATTCATCCGGATGAGCAAAACGTTCTACCGGCAGGTGTCGTTTGCTCGGTTGCAAATATTGCCCGATGGTAAAAATGTCAACGTTGATCGCTGCAATATCTTTCATGACTTCAATAACTTCATCAAATGTTTCACCCAGGCCAATCATGATTCCGGTTTTCGTGGTCATTCCTTCCTGCTTTGACTTCTCTAACACCCACAAAGAACGATCATATTTTGCCTGGGGGCGAACCCGTCGGTATAGTCGTGGCACTGTTTCCAGATTGTGAGCCAGAATATCAGGATGGACATCTATGACTCGTTTCAGAGGCTCCCAAACGCCTTTAAAGTCCGGGATGAGCACTTCCACGGAACAATCAGGTGTCAGGCTGCGCACCTCATTCACCGTTTCCGCCCAGACGTGCGAACCCTGATCGGGAAGTTCATCCCGATTGACGGATGTTAACACCACATGATTTAATCTCATTTTGTGCACTGCTTCCCCCACCCTGCGAGGCTCCTTTCTATCATAAATCGGGGGCCGACCTGTTTTAACCGCACAGAATCCGCAAGAACGGGTACAAACATCACCCAGAATCATTAAGGTGGCAGTGCCTTTTCCCCAGCATTCACTTTGATTGGGACAACGGGCTTCCTGACAGACAGTATGTAGATTATTATCATTGACAATATTCATCAAATCTCGAAAATTCTCATTGACCGAAAAGCGAACTTTTAACCAATCCGGTCTGGATCTTTTCTTACTCATCTTTATCATCATCCTTTTGACAAATTATTTTTTGACTGACCCTGATTAAGTTTTTTTAGCTGATCCATAGAACACTTTACATCCATTCTTCTTCAAAATTTTGCAAATAATAGTTGACTCGTTGCAGGAATTTATCGCCGAGTTCTCCATCGACAATGCGATGATCATAAGAGAGGGACAAAAATCCCATTGAACGAATTCCCAGCATGTCTCCCTGCTCGGTTTCGATCACCACAGGACGTTTTTTAATGGCCCCGACTCCCATGATAGCGACATTGGGTTGATTGATGATGGGAAAGCCGATGATATTTCCGAAAACGCCGTAATTGGTAACCGTTATGGTAGAATCCTGCACGTCGTCAACCGACAACTTGCTTTCTCTGGTACGAATGGCCAGATCATAGGCATTTTGAGCGATACCGACAAAATTTAAACGATGGGCATTCTTTAATACCGGTACAATTAATCCACGGTCGGTAGCAACCGCCATCCCCACGTTTAAAAAGTTTTTTTGAATAATATGTTGCCCTTCAACCGAACTGTTAACGCCGGGAAAATCGCGCACGGCCTTGATCAGGGCATATAAAATAAAGGGATTTACGGTTAGTTTGAAACCTTCCCTTTTTTGAAAAGATTCCCGATGTTGGTCTACTAAATACATCACTTTTGAGAAATCACATTCAGCCACCCCATAAACGTGAGGCGAGGTTTGCTTGCTGGTCACCATATGCTCAGCAATTCTCTTACGCACATTCTCCATGGGGATGATTTCGACTTCTTTGCCCTGCCATTTTTGCCGCACTTCCTCAGTTGAAGGCAACGCGCCGGTTGCTGCTGCCGGTCTTGGTTGGGGCGGAGCTTCAACTGTGGGAGCAGCAGGCCGCTCTGCGGTTCGGGTTTCGATGTAGTTGAGTATGTCTTTTTTGGTAACCCGATTGTCCACGCCCGAGCCGGAAATGCTTTCCAGTTCGCTCATGGCAATGCCTTCTTTACGGGCAATGTTTAATACCAGGGGTGAAAAAAATCGTCCGCCTTTTTTGCGGGTCAAGCCTTCGGCAACCTTGTTACCAGCTGATTTCTGCGATTCCTCTACCAGAGGTTTTGCGGCGGGTTGGTGATCTCGTTCATCAACTGGTGTGGATGAGACATCCTCTCTGGATATCGCATGAACATCTTTAGTTTGAATTTTGGCAATAGGCTTACCGACTTCCACAGTCTCATTTTCTTTTGCCAAAATCTCAATAATGGTTCCTTCAAACGGACTTGGAATTTCCGTATCGACTTTATCGGTTGATATTTCAAGCAATGTTTCTTCTTTCTTTACAGCATCACCCGCCTGCTTCCACCATTTAACAATGGTCCCCTCGGTAACACTTTCACCCAATTGGGGCATTTCTATGTTAATGATATTTTCACTATCAGCAGAAATTTCAGCTTCGGATTTAACTTTTGCCGACTCTTCAGTTTCCACTTCTTCCTCTGCTTGATCTTGATCGCCAGCAACAGTCGTTTCTGTTTCCACCTCGGCTTCCGCGCTTGCATTCGTATCGATAATGGCAATCACATTATCGACTTCTATGGTATCGTTTTCCTGAGCAATTAATTCAACCAAAACGCCTTCTTCGGGGCTGGGAATTTCCGAATCCACTTTATCAGTGGATACCTCCAGCAGAGTCTCTTCCTTTTTGACGTAGTCGCCCGGCTTTTTCCACCATTTTACAATCGTTCCTTCCGTAACACTTTCACCTAACCTGGGCATCAACACGTCAACTTTCATAAATTTACCTCCTTATAAAATCGATATTTTATACTTTTTGCGCAACCCGGGGGTCGGCCAATTGCCATTCCGCGAAAGCTACTTCTTCCCGCTTAACTTCAGTAAAATTAAAATACTTTTGGATTTTTTCAAGAACTATCTTTTTTACCTCATCCAGATCAATTTTATGGCCAACTCTCTTTTCCAGAGAGGTAATTCCACGATGAAAAATACCACATGGGATAATACCATCAAAATGATCCAGTTGGGTGTTTACATTAAAGGCAAATCCATGCATGGTTACCCAGCGTGAAATTCTAACCCCCATGGCAACAATTTTCTCATCACCGATCCAAACACCGGTATACCCATCCGATCTTTCCGACGCTATTCCCCAATGTTTAAGCGTCTCCATCAATGTCGTCTCCAGTTGACGCATATACCAGGAAATGCTTTTGGTATGTTGGTTCAAATCGAAAATCGGATAACCGACCAATTGCCCCGGACCATGATAGGTCACATCCCCGCCGCGATCAACATGAACGACATCAATTCCCTTGCTTTTCAAAAACGTTTCAGAACCGATTACGTGGGCATCTGAGCCGTTTTTACCAATGGTATAAACCGGGTTATGCTCTACAAATATCAGGGTGTCCGGTATTTTCTGATCTATCCTTAATCTCTGTAGATGTCGTTGCAATTCCCACACCGGACGATAAGACTGCCGCCCCAGGTCAATTAATGAGAGCTGTTTAGAGCTATCAGGCTTCATATTCAATTTCATGCCTTATATGTGAATCGGTTCCCCAACGGCAACATGAGTTGCTTCGGCGACAATTTCACTGAGGGTCGGATGCGGGTGCACCGTATGCAACACTTCCATATAAGTCGATTCCACAGACTTAGCTAACGTCACTTCGGTAATCAATTCAGTTGCTTCGGGGCCGATAATGTGGCAACCCAATAGTTCACCGTATTTTTCATCGTAAATAATTTTAATGAATCCTTCGGTCTCCCCCATTCCCAACGCTTTCCCGTTAACCCGTACCGGAAATTTACCCACTTTAATGTTGTAACCGGCTTCTTTGGCTTGCTTTTCGGTATATCCCACCGACGCAACTTGCGGAATGCAATAGGTACAACCGGGCATATTTTTATAATCTAATGGCACGACCCGCTCGCCGGACATGTGTTCTGCCGCATTTATGCCTTCTTTGGAGGCCACATGGGCCAACCAGGGCGGACCGATAATATCACCGATGGCATAAATGCTGGGGATATTAGTCTGGTAATATTTATCGACTTTAATCCATCCTTTTTCCATTTCAACGCCGGCGTTTTCCAGACCAAGATTTTCATGATTGCCCTGAACTCCAATGGCCATCAACATTTTCTCAGCAGAGAGTTTTTCCTCTTTATCATCTTTGCTGATAGTTAATTTTACCTTGGTCTTTAATGTTTCCATTTTTTCAACCCGGGTATTGGTATAAACCTGGATACCCTGTTTCTTAAACGCTTTTTCTAACTCTTTCGAAACCTCTTCATCTTCAATGGGAAGAATATGGGGCATCATTTCAATCAGGGTAACCTCTGCACCAAGCGCTCGGAAAAAATAAGCAAACTCTACTCCAATGGCGCCTGCCCCAACAACAGCTATTGATGGCGGTAGCTTTTCCACCACCATTGCTTCTCTGTAGCTCAGCACTTTATCTCCGTCGATTTCCATTCCCGGTAATTGTTTGGCCCGGGCGCCGGTTGCAATTAAAATATTGTCAGCGGTAATCTTGCGTTTTCCGCCCTCATTTAAATCGACTTCCACTTCGTTTTTACCAGTGATTTTTGCGCTACCGGCAACGGTCTCTATGTTGTTCTTTTTCATCAAAAAGGCAACGCCTTTGGACAAGCGGTCAGCAGCATCCCGGCTCCTTTTGATCACCTGGGGAAAATCAATGGAATGTTTATCTACCTTAAACCCAAAATCTCGGGAGCGTTTGATAAGCTCGTAAACTTCAGCGCTCCTTAATAAGGCTTTGGTCGGAATACAACCCCAATTTAAACATACGCCGCCCAACTCCGCTTTTTCCACGATTGCAACTTTGTTGCCCAATTGAGCCGCACGTATGGCAGCCACATATCCGCCCGGTCCGGATCCGATGACCAATACATTAAAATCCATGTCGCATTTTCTCCATTATTTACGTTTGTGATATCACAGCAGGAAATCTTCTTATAAAATGCTTAAATTAATCAATCTGTCCATCGACAAAGAAAACATCACCAATAATATATACACATTGACACCTCGAAAAGCAAAATTAAATACGGGACGATCGACGCATTCGCCAAGCAGTTTGCGGCTGCTCCACAATAAATAGGCCGCCGAGGCAAACAGAGCCAGCATTAACAGCAAAGATGTCCCGATTCCGTACAAGGGAATAAACAAACAGGCCGCCGCAGTACCGGTAATCCACATAAAGGTGATTCTTGCTAATTGTTTTAAACTGAATTTTGAGGTAAGCGAAGGATAACCCGCTCTTTCATAATCTTGAGAATAGTTTAAAAGTAAAAGCCAAAAATGAGGAATTTGCCAGATAAAAAAGAAAATTGCGATTGCCATCATTTGCGGTTCGAATAAATTTCTTCCACCGGCCACCCAGCCAATTGCAGGTGGCACAGCCCCAATGAGTGAGCCGGGAAATACGGCAAAAGACGTCACGCGTTTTAGTGGAGTGTAGACAGCGTTATACCAGAAAACGTTTAACAATCCCAGTAATAAGGCTGGAAGATTAGTACCGGTAAGCAAGACACCAGTTCCCGCGATTAGCAGCAATACTGATATAAGCAGCCCTTCACCTGGCGTAAGGCGACCTGAAGGTAGAGGACGATAACGCGTCCGATTCATCAGGCGATCCGCCTCCCATTCCTGATATTGATTGAGCGCTGCAGCTCCACAGGAAAGTAAAAAAGTGCCTACTATAGTCGGTAAAATTGTAAAGGTGAGTTTTCCGGTGGCCAACACAAAACCAACAGCAGTGGACATTGCCACTAATTGGGAAATGCGAATCTTGCTCAACTCAATAACAATCTTGATCCATTCAGCAAGACTATAAGCCCGGAAACTATGTATCATTATTTTAATTCTTTTATGTATGCCACAATTTCTTCTAACTCTTCATCTGAAAGCATCTGGGAGGTTTGAGGCGGCATTAAATTTTGAAATCCTTTAGTAATTTGCGCTGACGGTCGACGGATGGATCGCCGAATATATTCTTCATCCACCGTAATTTCTTTCTCCTGACCGTCCTCAAGAACAATTTCGTTTTGACCATAAATGCCCTTAAAGCTGGGACCAACCATTCTGCTTCCATCTGTAGTGTGACAGGCTGTGCAGCCCTTTTGCTGAATTAATTTAGGTCCGCGAGCGCCTATTTTTTTCTCCCCTGCTTCTTCTTCAACAGCCGTGGCCCGGACAACGCTCTGTCCCATTCTTTCATACCAGGCATTAAATTCCTCCTGAGGCATCGCCACTACGGAGGTTAACATATAAGAATGCCGCATGCCGCAATACTCAGCGCACATCACTTCATAATTGCCTTTTTGGTCAGCCGAGAGCCACATGGAGTTGTTTACACCGGGCACCACGTCTTTTTTTACCTTAAATGCCGGTACATAGAAACTGTGAATGACATCCGAAGATTTTAAATTCAAACGAACCGGTTGGTTAACCGGCACATACAGTGTATCGGTTTGTACACCATTCTCGTAAGTAAATGACCAAGACCACATTCTACCAATCGTTTCGACAGTAAGGGCATTTTCCGGAATTCTATCCATTGTTCGGTAGCCTACCCACCCGTAATAAAACATTCCCAGCACAATGATGGTCGGAATGACTGTCCAAATGATTTCTAAGGATAAATTCCCATGGATATCCTTCGGTGTTTTGTGTCTGGTATGATGGTATCGAAAAACAAAATATATCATTGCAATGGTAATTCCCACCAGCAGCACCACAGATATCGCAACAATGATTAGAAAGGCACCTTCAACCTGAGAAGTAAAGTCTTCTACTTTCATGTTCTCCTCATCTAAATAGAATATCAAAAAATGTTAGCACAATAAAGATGACAAAGGTGATTAAGCAAACAGAGATCATCAACTTAAATAATATGGGTTCATACTTTAGATGCATAAAGTAAAATAAGACCAATAATGATTTTACTCCTGCAATTAACAGGGCTGTGGTCACCGTGAACTCTTTAAGGTTGACACCGGCAACTGCGATGGTTAAACCGGTAAATACCACCAGACCTACCCATACTAATATATAAATTCCGTAACCGGGACTGTGTAATGCATGTTCTTTTTCATGTTCCATCGCCATACCTCTGTTTAAGTGATTAAATAAAACAGCGGAAATAAGAAAATCCAGATAATATCGACCAGGTGCCAATACAAGGCAGAATTTTCCAACTTTATAAGATTGCGGGGATCGTTCTTTTCCGGAACAGGTTCATAGGTTAATTTAACATTTACTCTCTCGGTCTGCGGATCAATATCCGCAATAGTTCCGATTTCATTTCCATTGTTAGCAACAACAACTAACCTGGCTTTACCACGCATTTTTTCCAGCATCTCATAGCTTATTTCTTCTTTGTTGACCGGTTTGCGAACTATAAAGTAAAGCACTCCGGTAAGAACGGCCATCCCTACTATCACGTGCAATCCATGTAAACCGGTCATCGCGTAATAGAGATTGAAGAATAGCACCTCTCCATCACTATGGGTAAGCAATTCTTCGGAACCGGGAAAAATACCGTGATGAATTTTGGCGCTCCATTCAAAATATTTTACCACCAAAAAAATCAATCCGCAGCCAATGGTTGTGGTTAACATGCCAATGGACAATTTCCGAGCACCACGTTGAAGCGCTTCTATACTAAGTACTACCGTCAAACTGCTGGTTAATAACACCAGGGTATTGAAGGCCCCCAGGGGCGTATTCAGTTCAGTTGCGGCGGTATGAAAATCAGCCGGATATGTGGAACGATATGCCGCATACATAATGAAGAGACCGCCAAAAAGCAAAATTTCGGTGAACAAAAACAACCACATTGCTAATTTGGCCCCCACAAAATCACTGGGATGTTTATGGGCAACGATAGATCCTGCATGATTACTCATTTTGCCACCTCCGGATTACCATGATCATAAGGTTCGCGATCTACACTGGGAATTTCATCATAATTTTCAGGTGGGGGCATGGCCGGTACGTGAGTCCATTCCAAAGTGGTGCCACCCCAGGGATTTTGACTGGCTTCTTCCCCCCTTTTCAGTCCCTGCCATAAATTAACAAACATTAAAATAAGACCGGCAATCAGCACCCATGAACCAACAGTTGCGAAAACATGAGAGCCATGAAATTGCTCTAAATGATCGTAGTATCGACGGGGCATCCCTTCATACCCCATGGTCATCATGGTAAAATAAAGCATATTAAAACCGACAAAGATGATTGCCAACGCGACGTTCGCCTGCTTTTTGTTATACATTCTTCCACTCATTTTGGGAAACCAATAGTGAATTCCAGCAAACAGCCCCATCACAGTCCCACCGAACATTACATAATGAAAGTGAGAGACAACCCAGTAGGTATCGTGCAAATGAACGTCAACATTGAGTGTTCCCTGCATCAGGCCGCTAAATCCTCCGATGGAGAATAGAAAAATGAACATCAATGCATATAAAAATGGCGGCTCAACCCGAATCGATCCTTTATAGAGTGTTGCAACCCAATTGAATACCTTAATCGCCGTTGGAATTCCAACCAGAAATGTTAATAAGGAAAAGACCACGTTCGCCGTATAGCTCTGGCCACTGGTAAACATGTGATGTCCCCAAACCAGGGAACCGGCCAGGGCTATTGCCAAACTGGAGTAAGCAATGGCCTTATAACCGAAGATAGTTCTGCGGGAAAAGGTGGGCATGATTTCCGATATCACTCCCATGGCCGGGAGTATCATCACATAGACAGCGGGATGCGAATATATCCAAAAAAGATGCTGATAAAGAATGGGGTCGCCGCCGATAGCCGGATCAAAAACGCCAATATTCAAAACGTTTTCTGCAAATACTAACAACATGGTAATTCCCAGAACGGGCGTCGCCAGAATCTGAATCCAACCGGTAGCATAAAGCCCCCAGCAGAACAACGGCATGCGAAACCAGCTCATTCCCGGCGCTCTTAATTGATGCATGGTGGTAATAAAATTCAAGCCGGTCAGGATGGAAGAAAATCCTATAATAAATACACCCGTAACGGCCAATGGCACATTGGTTGTAGTTCTGACGTTATAAGGCGCATAAAAAGTCCATCCGGTATCCGGTAAGCCGCCACCGGTAAAAAGAGAAGATAAAATGATCAGCGCACCGATAGCATACAGCCACCAGGACAGCAAATTTAAGCGGGGAAAGGCAACGTCCTTTGCACCAAGCTGTAATGGTAATACAAAATTGCCCAGAGTTGCGGGTACTCCTGGAATGACCACCAGAAATATCATAATGACGCCATGAACAGTAAACAGCGTATTATAGACTTGCGCACTCACAACAGTGTGGCCAATAGTTAGCTGCTCTAACCGCATGAAAAATCCAAGTACCACACCTACCAGAAAAAATATGATGAGTGAACCTAAATACAGGAGACCAATACGTTTATGATCTGTGGATAGTATCCAGGAAAATATGCCGCTAAAGCGGGTTTTTGCCGCCAGATAATTCGGCTCTTGAATTTCCAGATCGGTAATTGCCGGACTAGCCATACGTCTACCCCTTCTTATCCTTTTTCTTTCTCAATGTAATCGTAATAACAAAAACTGCCGCAAATAACAGCACCAGACTGGCACCAACTTTCATAAAATTAAATACATACCCCCGTCCTTCGGGATCATAACTGAAACAAAACTTGATGACTTTAGCAACGCTGGGTCCGCTTCGGCCTTCAGAGGCTTCCATTATCGCCATTTTAAGATCAAACGGATTAAAGGTAATTCCATGCAAATATCTGGCAATCTTCCCTTCTTCCGAGAGCGCCATGATTGCCGCCGGATGCGCAAAATCAACTACATGCGCGTGCTCCAAAATCGGGGCCCGGAATTGCAGGCTAAGTCCTTTTCCCAGCATATTTTCCAGTGCTGTGATAAATTTTGTTTCTTCTTCAAATGTTCGACCATCCAAAGCTTTTAATTTTTGTATGACATTGGGGGGGACATTATTTTCTTTCATCATGGTTAAAGTACCATCATTAATCTGATAGCCTTTATCCATGCGCTTAAATTTAAATCCGAGCGATTCCGTAGCCCCCTGAATGTTAGCACTGTCTCCGGTCAACCACCACCAATGTTGCAGTGGGAAATTTCGCTTAGACCCTTTTAAATAATTTTCTTTCTTTTTAAGAGCAAGCGCAGGGCCTTCATCTTTATTCATGCTGATGGTAATGACCTGAAAGTCAGTGCCTGGTTCTAATTTTACTTGATCAACCACATCTAATAACCCGCCTAAAAGAGGGGTACAAATTCCTGGGCATTTAAAGTAAACAAATGAAAGAATGGTTGGACGATCAATCAATTTGGCTAAATTGACTGTATCTTTTTCAGCAGTTAAAAAGGTATAATTTAAGACTGCTTGCTTACCTAATTTCTCGTCAATCCCGATAAGAAGCTCTTCCTTCTCCTGCTCGGCTGTTACGGGTGAGAGAAGCGAGAGAGAAAAAATCATCAAAAGCAATAAAATTAGTGATGAATTGAATAGATATGTATATTTCTTAAACCATAAGGTATTAAATCTAATAATTTCCATGACATACGAACCTTCTCAATAGGTTTAACTTCGATTATTTTTTTCGCCCAAATTTTGGTGCGGAAATTAAAAACCTCCTCCTTGAATTACAACCCACAAATTAAAAACAACTGGAATGGATCTTCTGAAGAATCAGGAGATTAAAGTGAAGCTACGTTTATAAAGAACCATTTTAGGATTTATTTCAACAACAAATAATTACAAAGCCGGTTATCTTTAGAATCCATGTAGATTTTTTAGCAGTTAGCAATATCCTTAACCGGACAGCAAGATTTATGCTCTGTAGTTAAAAAATTCAAACAAAGAGTGATGTTAACAGCCTATTCGTTCAAACGGACAGTTACACTGACCAGACCTCTGAAATCACCTGCTGCATAACCAGTTGCCTTATCTTCAGGATAGAGTTTTTCTAAATGTGTCAGCACATCTGCTGCCATATTTTGTTCCTGTCCGTGACAATTCAAACAAAGGCCACCTACTTTTAAGGGTCTGTAATATCGATAACCCCAATTTCCATTCTGTTCGAATTTCTGAAAATGAGCGGAGGGCATTTCACCACCCGTTTGAATCCTTTCTTCAAAATAGGTTAATGCCTGCATTTCCAACTCATCCGGGGCATTTTGGGGATTCCGGTACTTGCGGGTGGTTCTTTTTATTGTAAGAACGTTGTTGGATTCATTCGCAATGGCTTCAGTTAATTCCTGAGCCTTTTTATTACAAACCTCTATGGCACCACTAATATTCTTTTCTTGAATGGCTTGCATTAATTCCTGCTTTAATGTCTCTATTAATTGTGTCGCCGCTCCCTCACCTATTTTCTGAATTTTCGTTCTCTCTGTTTCGGTTAACTTCTCCTCCAGCGTAGAATCCTTCGTACAACTTACACTAACCAGGAGGACAACTATTAATGCAAAACTCAGTTTTTTCATTACCCTATCCACTGTGTTTTTTATTTAANNTCACTATAAAATTTTAAATTTACAATATCGTCATTGATATACCAAAGAAAAAAATTTTTCAATGGCGTCGATTTATATTAATTTGAACTGTTTGAAGGGAATTTTGACGAGGTGAACTAAGGTGCTTCCACATTGGAAAAATCGCCGGTTGAAGGTTAATCGAGATCACTGAATGATTAATTTCGATAAAAAAAAGGCACAAAGCGAAATAACAGTACGCCGATAATTATCCCCAGTGTGTCGGCTAGGGCATCAACGACGTCAGCAAAACGTCCGGGCACGAATGATTGATGATACTCATCACTAATACCATAAACGATGCCAATAATAATGGCAATCAAAATATAGTTTCTCCGGCAGGAAGGAAAACGACGTTGCTGAAAAAATGCTCTGGCCAGTAAAATACCCAGTATGGTATATACAACCACATGCCCCCATTTATCTTCAAATTCTACTCCTAGTCTTGGGCCGGGGATATCAGGTAAGGAGGACAACACAAAAATTAGCATTGCCCAGAAGATCGCTGGTCCCTGGTAAAATAAAAACGCTCTGGATAACTTATTCTTTATCACTAACACTAAATTTGAATACGCCTTTGAACTTTAATTCCCTATTACAGATCAACTTCCGATGAAAATTGTGAAAATAAGTTTAGTTTACAGGGTATGCAAATATTTCACTTCTTTTTGGACTGTCTTTTTGCAGCAAGCGTTTGCGCGCGAGTTAACGCAGAGTTCCCGAATTTTTCCCTGAGCTGATCTGCCACCTTTTCCAAACGGACTTTGCGCTCATTATCAATATCCCATAAACTGGTCTGCATTCCTTTCTCGTCAACAAGCTGACTCACCCCAACTCCAATCAAACGTACCGATTTATCTTGCTCTTCAAATTGTTGAAAAAGGGATTGGGAGATAGCAAAGATTTCCTCGGTGATATTGGTGTAGTGAAATAAGGTTCTATTCCTGGTAAACGTTGTAAAATCGGAAAAGCGGAGCTTAATTTGTATCGTTTTACCGCGTAATCCATATTTTCGTAAGCGAGAACTGACCTTTTCCGAAAGTGACAATAGAGTGCTCAATAATACTTCCGGATCGGTCTGGTCTATCTCAAAGGTTGTTTCATGGCTTACGGATTTAATTTCTTCCCGGGTGGTTACTTCTCTATCATCAATGCCCCTGGCTATTTGGTATAAATGATGGCCCAATTTTCCAAATGATTGTTCTAACCATTCCAACCGAAATTCTCTTAACTGCTTAACAGTATTGATGCCCAATTTAGATAGCGTTTCGAATGTTTTTTTGCCAACTCCCCATAATTTGGTAACAGGCAAGGCTTCTAAGAATTGCTGCACTTCGTTTACATTGACCACAACCAATCCATCCGGTTTTTGAAAATCCGAGGCAATCTTAGCCACACTCTTACCGGGCGCAATCCCCACCGAAGCGGTTAATTGAGTCTCTTCATAAATTTGCTTTTTAATTTCCGTACCCAGCTTCCAGGCAGAACCATATATATGAACAGTCCCACCGACGTCCATAAATGCCTCGTCAATACTCACCGCTTGTACTGCTGGGGTGAAATGTTCTAAAACCTGAAAAACCTGTTTGGAATATTGAGAATATAAAGAGATGTTGGGACGGAGGTAAATCGCATGGGGGCAAAGGCGATACGCTTGCGAAATGGGCATAGCCGAATGAACGCCATAGGGACGGGCCTCATAAGAGGCAGTGGATACAACCCCTCTCCCCTTTCCCTGTTGCGGATCGGCACCGACAATTACCGGTTTACCCCGTAACTCAGGATTGCGTAATTGTTCAACCGCCGCAAAAAAGGCATCCATGTCTACATGTGCTATAAGGCGTTGGGGGGTCTTTTTCATCTTAATGCAAACAAGACAATAAATATTGAGGTAATAAGCGCAATATACAAATTTCGAGTAAACTTGTTATCGCCTTTATCAGCCCTTGATATTCCGGTGGCGGTTCCCCGTTTAATATTGGCTTCTGGAATTTCCAGATCGCCCCTTATGCTAACCCGGGTATATTCGCCCATATCGCCAGAAATGGGATACTCAAATTCAGTCTGGAAACTGCCGGTAGCACCGTATTCGGCATCGCCTTTGGTTAAATTAAACATGCCGGATTGGTTCTTTGAATATTGCCGTTCACTCACAAATTGACCATTGGCAAGCAAGAATGTATTGGAATCCTTTTCACTCATTGTCAGTTGTTCCGGTAATGTATCACCCAGGTCAATAAACACATCATAAAAATTGGCCGGACTCCCCGCCTCTTCTTCATTTTGGGGATTCAGCAATAAGTGAAGCACGTAATTTTTCCCGGCATGCAATTGAGGATAATAGTATAATCCGTGAGAACTATCTGACTGTAGATGTAAGGTGGTATCGTATTGAATCACAACATCCTGGTAAATGATAACATTTTGGGCAGAGTATGATTGCGCCGATTGCTGGTTAATTTTAATCTCTACATTTCCAAAACTCGGTGGTTCTCCCCGGCCGGTTATTATAACAAAAATTAAAAATAATAATGTGCTGCCCAAACTAAAATGCTGCATTTCATGCCCCCTGGTTTATAATGATTGTCATTGGTCTTTTAGTTCTAAGATGATTGCTTCCATTCGTTTACTTACTTCTGCATCTTCTTCATAAATATGATCCAAATAAATTTTATAATATTCTCGCGCCTGCCCTAAATTCTTGTCCTTCTCCGCTAAAAATCCCAAATAGCGATAAACCTTCCAAAAGGTCGGATTTAATTCCTTAACTTTCAGAAAGTAGTTTTTGGCCTCTTCATAGCGTTGATCCAGGTAACTCAAACGACCCAGTTCAACCAGTACTTCAACATTCGAACTGTCTTTTCTCAAGCCAATATGTAGTTGTTCTCGTGCAATCTCAGGTTTATCAAACCGTAAAAAATAACGGGCTCGATACAGATAAATCTCAGAATCATCTTCAAGATATTTTGCAGCGGAATTTAAATAAGTCACCGCATTATGATAATCTCCGTCCGCATATTTCGCCAATCCCAAAATTTTCAGGGCAGTGCCATCGTTACTTACCAGGTTAACATAATTCTCCAGCGACTGAATTGCTGCTTTGTATTGATCAAGTTTGTAATATGTGAATCCCTGCCATTTCCAGAACAGTGTATCCGGGTGAGAAGCCAGCTTTCGATAAGTATGTAAATAGTCTTGAGCCAGATGATATCTACCCATGCTGTAATAAGCTTCTCCTAATTTTAAATGAAGACGAACAGAATCCGGATAACGTTGAACTGCCTTTCGAAAGTAGTAAGTGGACTTATCAAATTGATCTCCATTCAGGTACAATTCTCCCAGCCGCATCCATACCCGGGGATAGCTACTCCTGTATTTGAGACTTTTTTCATATGTTACAATTGCAGAGTCCGGATTATTTAGTTGCTCTAAGACCCAGCCTTTTAATTCATAAAAGGTCGCGAATTCCGGTTTATAGTAAATAGCGGAATCTAAATTCGTTAAAGCGGTTTGATATTCTCCATATTCAATATTCTGAAGCGCATCGTAGTAAAATGGGAGCGGAGATTTCTTAGAATGAACAATTTGCTTTTGCTGGGATGTGCCAGCGCAACCCGTTAATAAACTTAATGATAGGCAAACAAAGAATAATTTAAAAAGACCAATGGCGTTCAGTTTCATCTTTGATTTCACTAAAGAACAACGGCTAATTCATAGTAATTATTTTCATTTTTCACAAACCCTACTGCGGCCATCAATAATAAGTTCCAAACTAAATCCCTTCTGATTTTCAAAAGATAAAGGTGATTGACAACAAAACAAATAAGATTCTCAAAAGGCGCTACCGGGAGTCAAAATGCAAAGTTTTTCTCGTAGATTGATAAAAATCAGTTTCATACCTAACAAATCTCATTGTTTGAAACTATGAAAAATGATAAAATAGTAGACGCCATGGTCAGATGTAAGTTAGTCATGTTAGGAAACAGCAAGCAATCAATGGCAAAATAACCGATAGATTATAATTTATAAATATTAGTTAATGAGTAAGGTAATGTTGCTGAAAGGTTGGCAGCATCAGTTGAACTATATTATTATGGATCACATAGATGGCAAATCGAAAACATCTGGCTATTCTTGACAAAGGCATACAACACTGGAACGCCTGGCGGAAAGAAAATTCGGCCAAAAAACCGGACCTGAGTGGGGCGGTATTAATAGATAAAGATTTGAGATCAATTAACTTTAGCGACACCCTATTAAATCGAGCTGAACTACATAACGCCATTTTAAACAATGCCAATTTAAGCGGTGCCAGCCTGTTCGAAACGGATCTTACCGGGGCTAAACTCATCGCTGCTGATGTTAGCGGAGCACATTTACATTTAGCAGATTTAGCGGGAGCCAGGCTATGTAAATCCAGTTTTCATGCAGCAGATCTGGGCGGAGCTAACCTTTTTAAAGCTGATCTGCACCAAACAAATTTTTACCGGGCGAACTTGACAGAAGCGATAGTTAGCGAAGCTTACCTTCCCCGGGCTAATTTAGCAAACGCTGAATTATTCAAAACAGATTTTAGGGGAGCAAATCTCTCCCGGGGAAACCTTATTGAGACAAACCTTTTTCGAGCCAACCTTGGTGGTGCCAATTTAGCCCGGGCAGAACTTTGTCGGGCAAATTTAAGTGAAGCAAATTTAGAATCAGCAAATTTTGAAGAAGCTGATCTGAGTGAAGCTAAACTTTCGGAGGCTTATCTTTACAGAGCCAATTTATGTGGTGCAAATTTGCAATATGCCGATTTAAGAGGGACCTGTCTAATTGGAGCCGATATACGGGGCGCAGACCTGCGTGAGTGCACCCTGGTAGATACCAATCTGGAATACGCTGATCTCAGCGGATCTTCCGTCTTCGGCGTATCTGCCTGGCGATTAAATTTGAAAGAAACTACCCAAAAAAATTTAGTTATTTCTCAGTATAACGAACCGGAGGTGAAAGTTGATAGTCTGGAAATTGCCCAACTCCTCTACTGGTTATTATACAATGAAAACATTTACACCATTATTGATAAAATAACTTCTAAACTTGTTATCATTTCCGGGCATTTTATTGCAGAGCGAAAACCCATTTTCAAGGTGCTACAATCTGAACTTCATCAGCATGGCCTGACACCAATCCTATTAGATTTTGAAGAAACTGCAGAAAAGGTGGCCAATACCACTATTCACACCCTGGCAAATATCGCCCGGTTTGTTATTGCAGATATTACAAATCCCAGAACCATCCCCGGCTCAATGTTATCGTTTATAGAAGGACTTCCATCGATACCCGTACAGCCAATTAAGAATCGTGCCAGTGATTTATGGCTGGCGTATGAAAGAATTCAAAAGAAATCGTGGGTATTGCCGTTGTATCAATACCAGGATGTGGATGATCTGCTAACCAATTTTACCAAAGAGATTATTGAACCTGCCGAACAAAAAATGCTGATATTGCAAGCTGCTGCTGGTAGCGCACATAGTAAACGATCAAAGTAAAGTATTAAATACTTTGTTAACAGTATTCTGAGTCGCATTGGGCAAATATAAACCCGAAAAAGTTTTTGCTATTTCCACATCCTTACCGAGGTCTAACTTGTTTTGCGTTACACAATAGAACCACTGGTTGCTCATCATTAATTGTGCCAAATAGTCCTGCTCGGTTTGCCCCGGGGTTGGCACAAGAAGAGCTCTTTTGCCCAATTCTGCCAGCTCCATAAGAGTAGAATATCCCGGACGGGATATAACTAAGCGCGCCTTATTGACCAACAGTTCCATCTGCTGACGAGGTATATGCGAATAAACTTTCAGGTTCGGAGCATCTTCTATCAAACTCACTACCTCAGTTTTCCCTAACACCACCACTTTCCGGCCTGGCAAATGGTGAATTTCTTTTAAAATTTTTTCCTCAAAGACTGTGCGTTGAGGTTCAGGGCCGGACACGGAGATTAAAATATCAAGGTCTTCTTCAACATTTGGCTGTCTGGTAATGCTGGATAGCACCCCCCCATAAAAATAGTTTTTACCGGATTCCGGTAAATGGGACAACTTTCCGCTAAACATTCCGCCATTATTTTGTTTTAGATCCGGGATAAGGATTTTATGATACCTCTTATGGAAGTGAAGATTGAATCTGGCGGCAAATGCCTCCATGAAAGTTAAATAGCCCGGCAAGGCAAAATAAATTTGATGGCTGAGAAAATAGGATGGAATACGCTGATGATACATTCCGTAACAATGATCGCTAAAAATAAGATCAGGTAAGAAATCATCGGCCATTTGTCGACAGAAATGGCGTTCTTCAATAATCTTTCGGATGACCCTCGGAGCTTGGGCCAGTAATTTAAAAAACAGGTTACCTCTTTTACTATATGAAATGGCATAATCGGGCGTTTTGACAAATTTTAGGTCGGGCAATTCATTTCTTAAAAAGTCGTAAGCACGCCCGTTACTTCCGATTAGCACTTCCCACTTGCGATGAACAAATTCCCGAATGAGGGGTAAACTGCGTGAGGCATGGCCCAACCCCATGTTAAGGACGGAGTAAAAGACTCTTTGTTTGGGCATTACATCTTTTTATTGAATCTCTCTTATCCAATCAGCGACTGTTCCGGCTACATTTTTTAAAATTTCAGGATAGTTCTGACCGGTACGAACCAATACTTTAAAAGAGTGATCTCCTCCTTCTATCCAATGCAAGGTAACCCTGTCACGGATGCGATGTATGGTCTCCTGAAGTAAATCCATCCGCGCGAAGGGATCGCGGGTACCCTGGATGAAAAGCATGGGCAGTTGAAGATCAAGAAGATATTCGTCGCGTTTTTGATCGAACTTTCCCGGGGGATGGAGTGGATATCCTAAAAAAATCAATCCTTTTAATTGCGCAATATTAGCGGCAACCATAGAGGCAATCCGACCGCCCATGCTTTTGCCACCAATAAATAAGCCGTTATGTTCAATATTCTTGCCTGTCCAGTCAATCACTCTTTTCCAGGTTTCTTCCAAAACAGGTGAACTGTCGGGTGCTTTTTTCCCTGCCGTTTTGTAGGGAAAGTTAAACCGCAAGGTGTTTATTCTTTTGTATTCCAAATACTGGGTGATAGTGGAGAGGAACGGCGAATTCATGTCATTTCCCGCGCCGTGGGCTAGAATACATAATGGCTCTTGCGGTGTGACTTCATCAGGAGCTAAAATTTCAAACTGCAAATTTGAATTCAATGAAACTGCGTGGACCGCCATTTGGATTCTCCTACACTTAGAGTCGATATTTCTCTTAACCATTAGAAGATATAAAATTTCAGTTTGAATTAAAAATGAATCCTCTGTTCATACCCCTCGCTTCTTGGCATAGTTATGAGCTGTGACTGCCGATATAACATGACAAATCCAACCCAGGGTTCCGCCGGAACCAATCCACAAGCCTGGTGTGATAATTAACCAAAATATACCACGCCAGAAAGCCCCGTTATAAAATTGGCCTATTCCGGGAATAATCAAACTCAGTACCGCCGAAAGTCCGGGATTTGAAATATTATTCATCTGTTACCTGCTTGCTAATTCTGGTTCATTGTATCGATTCTCCTAAGCGAGCATTAATATACTCTGCCAAAAGATAAAATCAAGATGATTGTTATATTCCTACTTCAGAAAGGCGGGGCGCTTAACTTCCGGAGTCCACTATAAAGTAAAAAAAGGCTATCTCAAACAAGATAGCCTCTCAGTCTTTCTGCTAAAGATAAATAAAACTACTCTTCGTTTTTCTTCTTAGTGTCGTTTGTATTAGAGACTCTTTCTTTACTCTCTTCTTCCTCTGAGTTTTGCGATTGATCGTCCGACTTGCCAGTCTTTTCACCAGTTGATTTGCTCTCCTTTTTGGAAGCGGAACTGGCTTTCTCTTTTTCTTCGGATTCGGGTTGTTTTGCTTCAGCCGAATCTTTTTTATCTTTTTCAGATTTTTTCACACTCGTTTTTTTCTCTTGCTCGCTCTCTTTCGTCGCATCCTTTGTTTCGGTGTCAGTCTTCTCTTCCGCTTTTGGCTCGGCCTCGCCTTTTGCATCCCCTTTAGCAGTTGATTTTTCTTCTACTTCAGTTTCTTTTTTAGCTTGTGTCTTGGTTTCTTTCTCAGCCTGATTTTTCGCCGTTGAATCCTCGGCCTTTGTTACCTTTTCAGCAGATTCATCTTCACTGCTTTCGTCTTTGGTTTTCTTTTTAGATGGTCTGCCTTTGCTTTCCTCGGGTAATTCTTCCAGTTCCGGAACGTCCTCAACCATTTCTTTTACGGTGGTGGGGGTAAAGGCGTGTTCGGCAAGATAAGTATCCACGATTTCCTTTTCCTTTCCCTTCAGATACTCATTTACAGAGAGGACGATGCGTTTATTTTCCTTATCAAACTCAAGGACTTTGAGGGGAATTTCATCACCGACTTTAAAATGATCAGCCGCACGTTTAATGTTTGGTTTACCCAATTGATTTAGGGGGACAAAGGCATCTACCCCCAGGGGTAAACTAACGATAACTCCCTTATCAATTAAGCGTACAACCTTACCAGAGGTTTCCGTTCCATTTTGATATGATTCTTCGAAGGTATCCCACGGGTTCGGTTCAACCTGTTTATGTCCTAAAGCAATACGTCGTTCGTCTTTATTAATATCCAGAACTACAACTTCGATTTCTTCTCCTTTACGAATCACTTCACTGGGATGACGCACTTTGCGGGTCCAGGAGAGATCGGATATATGTACCAGGCCATCCACACCTTCTTCTAATTCCACAAAAGCGCCGAAAGGGGTTAGATTGCGCACTACCCCTTTATGCTTGCTACCAACCGGGTATTTGTCTTCGATATTCTCCCATGGATCCGGGTAGAGTTGCTTGAGTCCCAGAGAAATCTTTCGTTCTTCCGGCTCTATACTCAACAACACTGCTTCGACTTCATCGCCTTCCTTTAATACTTGTGAAGGATTCTTAATGTGATGTGACCAACTCATTTCAGAGACGTGAATTAACCCTTCGATACCGTGTTTCAATTCAACAAATGCACCATAATCGGTCAGGCTAACTACTTTTCCTTTAACTTTCGATCCAACCGGAAATTCTTCGGCAATATTTTCCCAGGGATGGGGCTTCAATTGCTTTAATCCTAATGAAATTCGGGATTTATTCTCATCAAAGTCGAGGATCATGACATCAATTTCCTGGTCTAATTCCACCAGTTCTTTGGGATGATTTACCCGCCCCCAGGATAAATCAGTGATGTGCAACAATCCATCCACACCGCCGAGATCGATGAAGACACCGAAATCAGTAATATTTTTAACCACACCGCGACGAACCTGGCCTTTCTCCAGCGTTCGTAGAATGTCTTCCCGCTTGCTCTCCAATTCTTTTTCAATGATTACCCGGCGGGATACGACAATGTTTTTACGTTCGTGATTGACTTTTACGATCTTTAATTGAAGCGTTTCACCAACGAAAGCATCAAAATCGCGGATGGGTTTTACATCCACCTGCGAGCCGGGCAAGAAGGCATCGACACCATTTAAATCGACCACAAAGCCCCCTTTAATACGCCGCATAATTTTGCCTTCGATGATTTCATCTTTTTCGTATTTATCAATCAGGCGCTCCCAGGCACGCAGAAAGTAAACTTTTCGACGAGAAACCTGAACGTTTCCATCCTGATCTTCCGGGGATTCAAGGAATAGCTCCACCGTATCACCCTCTTTAAATTCATCCACGTCGATGAATTCATCCCGGGTGATAATTCCCTCGCTTTTAAAGCCGATATCGACAATTATGTGAGAAGAGCCGATTTCCAAAATTTTCCCGGTCACGATATCTTCTTCATTGAAATTCTCCAGGCTCTTTTCATATAGTTCCAGAAGCTCATCCTCTTGCTCTTCTTCCGGCGCCAGCAGTTCATTCACCTCTTCCATCTTTACCACTTGACCGGGTTTAAATTTGTCCTCGGTCCTCTGAGCGGCCTCAGTGTTCCCGTTATTTTGAGCTTCCATTACAGCACTCTCTGTTTCGGGTTGATTTTGTTTAACTTCTTCACTCATTAATTAATATCCTCCTTTTCAGCATAAGATATCCCCTGAAGGGAATTGACAAACATTAAATTTAAACTTACAAACAAGGATGTCAAAACATTTTTTAATTTAATAAAATGGAATAATTGGATTTTTTAACCGATATCGTGACTCTCGCAATTCCATTAATTTTTTAACTTCTTCTCTAGTTAACTCTCTGACCTCACCTATTTGCAAGGCGCTTAAATAGGCTTTGGCGGAGTGATCCATTAATTCCAATTTATAGAAGGCATCCTGTAAAGACGATCCGATGGTCAGGCTGCCGTGATGATCGAGGAGAATACAATCGGTTTGGTGAACATAGGGACGAATTGATTCGGGTAGTTGCTGGGTGGACGGACGTGCAAATGGTGCGATGGGGACTTTTCCCAACAGAATCACACTTTCGGCCAGAATCGGGCGATCCAATCCCTTTCCGGCCAACACATTAAGGCGATGCAGTGCGGCGGGTGGGCGTGGATGACCGCCCTTGCATCCGGTCGCTGAAGGTAGACTCCCAGGTGCATCAAAATTTCGGAAGAGACCCGACGCTTGCCCTGTAAATGATTACCCTTGGGATCGATAATGACCAGATCCTCAATACGCATATCACCCTTGCAAAGGCCGCTGGGGGTGGCCAGGATTCGATCTTCATCCAAACGGACGCTAAAATTTCCCTCGGTGGCTACTACCAGTTCCCGATCATAGAGCCTTTTGCCCAGGGATATCATTTCCTGTCGAATTGAAAATTCCTCCATCTCGACTCACGGCTACACGTAATTTGTCTTATTTAGATAGTGTTTTAAGCACATCAATAAATCGCTCGATTTCATCGGTTGTATTATAATGCACCGCCCCAACCCGAATCATACCCCCTTTATCACCCAGCCCAAGATGATTCATTACTTCGACTGCATAATAATGCCCATGCCAGACAAAAATATTTTGTTCACCCAATCGTCGGGCAATTTCTTCCGGCGTAATGCCTTCTTTAATGAATGTCACAGTGGGAACTCTCCGGTCAAGTTGATCCAATCCGGTTATTCCATGAATGGTAACACCGGGGACAGTTTGCAATCCATAGATTAAAGCGCGACTAAGTTCTTTCTCATAATTCCGAATCGCCGCCATTGCAGCGTGAGGATCTCGTTTCCGTCCCTGAAAATGCGCAAATTCCCGATGATACTCTTCCGCCATTGTCTCACCGATAGAAGCAAGATATTCCATGGTGCCCAGAACTCCGGCCTGTTCCTCGTGGGATTGAGTGCCGGTTTCAAATTTTCCGGGCGGATTATTGGGCGCCGGACGAACCTTGTAGGCGGGCAAGTCTTCCAGCAAATTTTGCTTACCCCATAAAATACCCTGATGTCCGCCGAAAAATTTGTAAGCAGAACAAACCAGAAAATCACACTCAATGTCCTGGACATCAATGGGGCCATGCGGCGCGTAATGCACCGCATCCACAAATACCAGGGCACCAACTTTGTGAGCCATTTCTGAAATTGCTTTCACATCATTGACGGTGCCCAGGGCATTGCTGGCATATCCAACCGCCACTAACCGAGCCCGGTCGGTGAGTAAATCTTGCAACTCGTTTAAATCAAATTGATAAGTCTCTTTATTAAAATTCAACCACTTAACGGTTACTCTGTTTTCTTCAGCCATCTGAATCCAGGGCGTCACATTGGCATCGTGATCCATTCGGGAAACGATGATCTCATCACCGGGATTAAACCAATGGGCTAAGGAACGGGAAAAGGCATAGGTCAACGTGGTCATGTTGGGACCAAAAACAATTTCCTGCGGTGAGGCGGCATTAAAGAAATCCGCCACTGCCTGGTAAGTTTCTTTTAAAATTGCGTCGGATTCCTGAGAGGTTCGGAAATGGCCGCCTTTGTTGGCGTTGGAGTTCACCAGATAATCGGTGATGCGATCAATAACCGGTTGAGGTACCTGGGTTCCGGCAGGATTGTCCAAATAGATGCGGAGTTGTCCACTGTCTCGCCGGGCTAAGGCGGGGAATTGTTTTCTAATCTGCTCGATATTAAGCGGCATTCGGTTCTCCGGTTAAAATACATTAAAAAATTAATTTTAGTCTGAGAAAGTTATGCAAAAGAAAGTCTGTGCTAAAGTAATTTTTTAAGTTTAGTATGCCAGTCTTTTTTGCTACTCGTACCTTGTTCTTTCGATTCAGTCTTCCCCCAATGAGCGAGCTTGCAATTTTTTATAAAAATCTACTTGACATTCTCCTCCCCAATATTATATTTATTGAAATTAAAAATATAATTTTAAAATTGTCGCTTTTGTGATATAAAGCCTGTTTGTGGCCAGGTAATGAGGTTTCATAAGGAGAAGATGATGATTGTTGGCTATCCTTCCCCAGATTATTTCACCGGACGTGTCGTTTGCACAAAAATGGTAAGGCGTGATCGATCTTTACCTGCAAGCTCTGGCCCCTGATGCATTGCATCCAGAGCGGACAGGCAGCCAGATTCATTGGAGATTTGAGATGAGAGAAGCAGCGTGTCTCAAAAAATTAATTTTTACTGATTTTGCTGAGCCTGCGGTTTATTCTTCACTCCTCGTTATCGACCTTTCTATCAAACAAAGCCAATCATTTGCCAAAATTTTTATTTTAGTTATTATATTGATTATATCATATTTACCAGGAGGTGTTTATGAAAAGAATAAAACTATTTAGTATTTTGGTGTTTTTAATGTGCACGCCAGTGCTACTGGCCCAAAATCCCCTTGATTTTTTTCCTCACAAGGTTGGTGATCATTGGGAATATAGAGAGGGAGGAGGCTCACAAAATATTGTAGCAATTTTAACCATTGAGAAAGACTCTACTGATGCCAACGGGAATATTTATATTAAATATAAGCAAGAACCTGACTATTCCATTCGTATTGATTCATCTTTAAATGTGTTTTACATTAAGAATGGTGCGCCTTTCACGCGTAATAGTGGTTTATATTATAAACTCTCAACTGAGATTGGAGATAGATGGGTTGTTGACGATTCATCAACAACTTATTTAAGGATGTGGGGAAAGGTGGTCGATATTTTTGCTGGATATTGGTTACACAGACCTACCACAATTATGCAAATTGATTATTGGTGGGAAACCCAACCCGGGGATAGCTTTTGGGTAGAAACGCGCTACTTGCCGAAGGATTTGGTTTCGTTGAGAGAATATTTGAACCAAGTGCTACTTATTATGCAGCAGGCGCAATTATTAATGGCGTGAGTTATGGTAATTTGACAGCATTAAGTAAAAAAGAAGATGCTGTTATCCCTAAAAAAATTTCTTTGGAACAAAATTATCCTAACCCTTTTAATCCGGTCACCACAATTGAATACAAAACAACCACGCCATCTTTGGTTAAATTGGTAGTGTTTAATCCATTAGGTCAAACAGTTGCAATTCTAGTTAATGAATTCCAAAAGCCAGGTCGTTATAAGGTGAATTTTAATGCGAATAGTTTAAAAAGTGGGTCTTATTTCTACCGACTAAGTGTTAAGGGAAAGTCTCTGACCAAGAAAATGATTATACTCCGTTGATATGAAGTTAGTCATTGAAGCACCGGAAAAAATTTTTGGGGACTATAAATTAAGAGAGGAGGTGATCTAGCCGAAGTGAGATTGAAAAAACTACATGTACATGGTTAGTGTTTAGTTATCCTATAAAGATTATTTCAATAATTTTAGAAGTAGGAGGAATAACATGAAGAAACTATTATTTCTTCTATTCTTAAGTATTTCAACTTTTTTTGCAAACACTGACTTAGCTGCTCAGGATGGCGATAATTTCTGTGGATATGAAGACTTGAGCTTTGAAGCACAAATTGGTGGTAAGGATCTTCCGGCGACAGATACGGTCTGGGTGTTGATGATTTTTATTGACTTTCCAGATGACACAACGGCTCCAAACAAACCGGTGTGGCCGGTGGGTCAAGGACCTGGTTTTTTAAATACCTTTGTGGACTCAATGCCCGGGCAGTCAGCAGCTCACTGGAATTTTACCAACTTTTTTGTGGATATGAGTTTCAATCAATTTTTTATGGTAGGCAAACCCATATACCAACAAGCACGCCACACCCTTGATTGGTATAAAAACACATCATAATAATGACGTAGGGTATTATGCGGCACGACATGTAATCGAATATTTGGATTCAACAATGGATTTTTCGCAATTTGATAATTGGAGAAAAATAAGAGACTATGAACATGAAAAGTCTCCTGATGACACAATTGATATGGTTTTTCCAATTTATAGGCATAATTATGACGCCAGTGGATTTAATTATGAAGGATATTATACAAACTATCTGTTCCCAATTATAAATGTTGATAATGGAACCCGGAGAATAACCCGCTGGGCCTTTTGTGCTCCTACCAGAATCAATGAGCGAGTACATTTTGAAATAGCTGCTCATGAATTTGGACATGCATGGGGGTTACCGCATAACAATGCTGGTGGGTTGTGGACATTGATGGGACACCGGTATCCGAATGTTAGCCCCTTTATGAACTCATTCGAAAGGGAACGGTTAGGTTGGATGCTCTTTACTGATGTGACTGAGAATAATACAAATGTTACTATCAGTGATTTTGGTACTAACGCGGTTGCCTATCGAGTTCGCATTGATGGTGATGAAGTCTATTTATTGGAAAACCATCAATGTGGTTCTCCCTACGATGAAGTCAACAAATATGCTCCTGATTTAACTCAGGGTTATTGTGGTGAAGGATTATATATTTTATACCTAAGCGAATTTACAAATAGATTGAAAGTTCAAGCTGCGGATGGTAAATGGAATTGGTCGAATCCATATTGGCGGTTTAACGATTGGGGGAGCAGTCCTACAGATTCTGTCCCTGTTTATAAACGTGGCCTACCTAATCGCTCATCAGGCTTATTTGATAAAGAAAAAATCCCACATACAAAAGGAGGATCAGATTTTATTTATGCTTGGCTGGATGAAGAAACCCGGGGCGAAAAGGGATTAGCTGAGCGTCACAAAGGAATTGGTAATTCATTTTGGTCCTATGATGGATACAATGTATTTTATCACTGGAGCAATCCCCCTGCAAAGTCAACCATTGGAGTTTATGTAACAGGAGAAGATTTTAATGGCAATATTATTGCAACCATTTATACTTCCACACCTGAAGATGCACCCCCTGCCAGACCTTATCTAGTAAAACTGGAAAATTATTCTGAGGGGACTAATCAGGGAATTAAATTAACCTGGTCAGCCAACCAAGAACCAGATACAGCAGGATACGAGGTTTTCCGCCAAACTAATGGAGGAACAATCAACAAAATTAGTGGAAGTAGCCTCGTGACTGATACTACGTGGGTAGATTGGGGAGAAGTTATGACGGACAGTAGTCTAACTAATTACACCTATTATGTTAAAGCCGTTGATAATACTAATCAAAGATCGAATTTGTCGAATGGCCGAAGTACGGATGTTGAACATGTTAGACAAATGGCTGATAAACTTGCAGCGTCGCAACCAGAGACCCCGATTTCATAGACGCTCGCACAAAACTATTCCAACCCATTCAACCCGGAAACGAGCATACGCTTCACGCTCCCTCAAGAACACCAGGTCACCTTAAATATTTATAACATCCAAGGTCAACTGGTTAAAAAACTTGTTGACCATCGATATGATGCCGGCGCTCATACAGTAAAATGGGATGGACATGACCAGTTTGGCCAAAAAGTTGCTTCAGGAATCTATATCTATCGAATGCAGGCCGACGCCTTTTCCAAAACTCGAAAAATGATCCTGATTAAATGAGGGTAAACTTTACAGACCTTCCATTACGTGGCTGCGGGACTGGCGGGTCTGATTGAATGCCAAAGCAAGCATACCTGCTGATAAAAGTAAGCGCTTATTTGTTATCAAATCCTGTTCTCGTTCTTCACCGAATTGATCAATTCTTCCTTTAAATCAAACAGCCGCTGGCTTAAGGAAACGTGATAAATATGCGGATTCATAATTCTGCGTATCCCCGGATCCAACCGGGCAATATCAGCATCGCGAATATTTCTCATATTTTCTATGGAGGGAAACTCGTAAACCCGGCGTCCATCTTTTATCACATCTTCCAAAAGCAATTCGATTTCCGATATCTCTGCTTTTGCCAATGTCCGTCTCTTTGCGCGTTCGTTGGGATGCCTTAACACAAGTTTATCCATTTGATCGGGGTCTTCATCTTCGAGTGTCAACAGATCGGCAGTGGCTTTTCCACGTTGATCGTAAATCCGCCACAATTGTTTATAACCGGGACTGGGCGTCTTTTCCGGCACCTCGGAGATTTTGATGGCCGGTTGCCAATCCCCGCCGTCTTTTAAGGCAACTAATTTGTAGACGCCGCCCAAACTCGATCCGCCGTGAGAAGTAATCAATCGGGTCCCAACGCCATAAACCAGGCGGCTCAGCAACTGCTCGGCATCCAATCCATAGCGGGAGGCTTCCTGTTGAATTTGGGTCACAATTTGCCAGATGACCAGTTCATCCAGATTATTGGACAATACGATTGACGCCTCCGGGAATCCGGCCTGGTTCAACATTTTGGCAGCCTGAATGCTCAAATAAGCCAAATCTCCGGAGTCCAGCCGAATTCCAACCGGCTTATGTCCCTTTTTGCGTAACTCTTCAAAGACCTGAATGGCATTGGGAATACCGCTATTTAAGGTATCAAGGGTATCCACCAGCAATAAGCAATCGTCGGGATATAAATCCGCATAGGCCCTGAAGGCATCCAGTTCGCTTTGCCCGTTGGCAATAAAGGCCTGAATCATGCTGTGAGCGTGGGTGCCTTTGGGGCTGAAGCCCAGCAGGTGCGAAATTCCCACGTTGGAACTAAAATCCGCTCCCCCGATCAGAGCCGCGCGAGCACCGGCATTCCCCCCTACCCCATGTGCTCGCCGCAGACCGAACTCCAGCATCAATTGCCCGCGCCCACTCTCCCGAATACGCGCTGCCTTGGTGGCCACCAGGGTGGGATAATTCAAATGGTTGAGCAATGAGGTTTCCAGGATTTGGGCAATTCCCAATGGCCCCTGAACTACCGCTAACGGCGTATTGGGATGAACCACCCGTCCCTCCGGTATGGAACGAAGGTTAAGTCGCTGAAAACTAAGATCTTTTTTTAACCAGGATAAAAACTCATCGCTGAATAATGGTTTGCCGTTTCGTCGGGTCTGACTGCTCAATAAGGCAATTTCGTCATCATTAAAGTGCACCCCTTCCATCCAATTAACCAGCCATTCCAAACCGGCGTTGATGCAAAATCCGGCTTTATGCAGACCGTAATCCGGGTAATACCGAAAAAATTGATCGAACTGCGCTTCTTTCTCGTGCATTCCCATGTGGAAATACAACTGCGTCATGGTCAACTGGTATTGGTCGGTAAAGAGGGCGCCTTCCGCTATCCTTCGGTCTTTTTCTTTCACAGTATCTCCGAACTATTTGTCTGACATAAAATATCTTTATATTTCTCAATTACAACACACGGATACTTCATAGTGGGAGATTGGAGTATTGGAGTTTTGGAGTAATGGAGAAACGCTTGGTCGATTGGAGCAGTCAAGCACGCGGCGGTTTGATATAACTTCAAAGCTCTTAATAGATTATTCAATACTCCATTAATCCATTTCTCCACTACTATATCTTAGGCAAATCATGCAACGATTCTTACTCATCAATATTCCGGATGACACCGGGCCACTCTTCGATGGGTTCGCTGGTACGCACCACATTCATCCCCGCATCTTTAAAGCGTTTAAATGCGGCATCGGCGTCCTCGGTGTAATCAACTACATCGGGAACGACCACCGGAGAGGTACCATCTTCCAACAGGTAGACTTTTTCAACCAGGCTGCGATCGCGTTCCAGGATGTTATCCAGCAGATCGGAAATGGTCCAGGCCACGCAGTGACTCTTGGCCTGACCGGCAATGACCACTGCATCAAAGTCAATCAGTTTGCGGAACAAATCTTCATCTTTCTCAACCAGCTGTTCCCCATCGGGACCGCTGGTGACTTCCGGGCCTAATACCGAATAGTGCTCGGTAAGCGGATGGCGTCCTTTAACATGAATATCTGCCTGAGTATTCCGCGCGATGCTATAAAAGAACATAAATTCCTCCACAGCAGATACCAGCGCATGGCCGATGCCACCCAAAATGGCGTGATAGGGCCAGACGGTCAGGTCATATTTTCCGCTCTCTTTCAATTGATGGGTATAGTGTCGGAGATGACGCTGCACATAATCTTCACTGTAGCCTAAATTGTGGCTTAATTTCTCATTAAACCGCCATTTCCCTTGCTTAATGTCTTCCTCCGTAATCACACTCATTGGCGCCGGATGCTCACCCTTGTCATTCACGAAGAAGATGCTGTGGAAAATCTGCATGGCCTGATGGGTATCCATAGTCGGTACAATTTGGGTAAACAGATGCATATGTTGATACAGGAATTCGCACAGACGTCGGTTATCATCCACAGCGCCGGTGCCGGAACGCCCGCCGGTGTATAACTCGAATCCGGGAATGCAGAATGTATTTTGCACGTCAACGGCTACCAGACAGAGCTTAAAACGATCTTCTTCCGCCGGTTTGATATTGTGTTCAGCAGTCCACTTTACTGCGGAGTCCGCAATTTTCTGATACTCAACCTTCCAGACCTCCCCCACTTTGTCCGGTTTAAAATGTTCGGGCACAGGTAGTTTTTGTATTGACATCTCTATACCTCCTCTGGATGTTTATTGGCAACTTAGTTTCTTGTATCAGAAATTTAGAAGTCTTTGCTAAAGTTGGCAATTGGCAAAGGGCAGCAGGCAATCTCAGGGTAGAGAATCTTGAGAGGTTTCCTCCAACTCCATACATAGTGATGACTGTTTAAATTGCCAACTGCTCACTGCCAACTGCCAAGTAAAGGCTTTATTTTAAATAAACAATCCTGACTCAGTAACGCTAATTCCATAGTACAAAACAGAGCGGTTGAAATCAAACTTTACAATATAAAAAAGCTCCGATTCAACAAAGAATCGGAGCTTTAAAGTTTGGTGGAGACGCCGGGAATCGAACCCGGGTCCGGGCAGGAGACTAACAGAACTTCTACATGCTTAGCCGAACGGTTTTATTTAACCGTCATCAGGCAGTTCGGCAAGCCTTTAGACGGCGAGTCCGGATTCAAATCAGATTTGCTTTGCCCGGACTACAAAGCAAATCGGCCCATTTTTGACGACGCCCATCTACTGACCTAATGGGCAAGATCAGTAGTGGACGGGCTGCTTTTTTTAAGCAGCCATAGCATAGCTATAGTTGTCAATTATTTGTTTTCCCACTATTTTACGGGGTAGCGAGAAATCCCGACATGCTGTTCTGTCACTCTTTCCTGCCCGTCGAAGCCAGATCGTCCCCTTCTATAATGAACGGGCATACAGAGTTGTCCAAAAAGCTATGCCACAAATGTCAAAGAACCGTGTTATCTTCCAATGTCATTAAAATATAACTATCAAATTGTTTTCAGTCAATATTACTAAATCAATTCCGGCAAAGTTCCAACAGAACCCCCTTTAAAACCCTTGACATTTAGAAATGCTTGCCGTAACATAGCCTGGCTACAAACACTAATACCTGTCTTGCTTCGATCAGCGTATCGTAATCGAGAAACATCAATTGAATTCCGCAAATGCGGTTGAATAACTATAATCAATCCGGAGATAATCACATGACTAAATACATCGATCTATGGCCCTCAGGCGTGCCCACAGTAGGACAACGCGCCGAGCGAACCCGGGAAGTTTTGCAGCGTGACATCGAGCTGTTCACAGCTATCTCAGGCGATCGCAACCCATTGCACTATGACGAAGAAGTTGCCAAAACGACTAAATTTGGTGAGATCATCGTTCAGGGTGGGATCACCAGCGCGATTTTGAATGCGGTGGTTGCCGAGGAGCTTCCCGGCCCGGGAACAGTATTCCTGCATGTGGACTGGAACTTCAAGGCTCCGGTGCGACCGGGAGACAAAATCACCGGGTCAGTGGAAGTGCTCAACGTCCGAACCGATAAACCCATCACCGAGCTGAAAACGACTGTGACCCGCGATGACGGCGCCGTTGCTCTGGAAGGAAAGGCCCTCTGTTACACAATGCCATTGCCGCAAAATGATAAACCGCGTAGCGATATTTGATCGATGTTGATTGGAATTCTTACTGCGCTAACACTGATCGCCTTTGCCGCAAACTCCCTGCTATGTCGCATGGCGCTGGGAGGGGAACTTATCGATCCGCAGTCATTTACCACCCTTCGCCTCATCAGCGGTGCAATTATTCTGGTTCCGATATCGCGGCTTACTCCCGAGACGCCGGCGGCGAAAGAGCAGAAAGGCTCCTGGGCCTCAGGCCTGGCTTTGTTTGTGTATGCAGCCGCCTTCTCTCTGGCCTACATCACCCTTGACACCGGAATGGGTGCGCTCATTCTCTTTGGAGCGGTGCAAGCTACGATGATAGGCGTGGGGTTAAAGTCAGGTGAACGGCCGCATCTTCTGCAATGGCTGGGACTGATTGCCGCACTTAGCGGGCTTCTCTACCTTGTCTCGCCGGGGATCACTGCGCCAAATCCATTGGGAGCATTCCTGATGATGATCGCCGGGATCGCCTGGGGAATATACTCGCTACGCGGCAAAAAAGTGGCCGCTCCGGTTTCCTCAACAACAGCCAACTTTGTGCGGACAGTGCCCCTGGCAGTCATTGCCAGTGCCATCGCTTTCTCTTTGATTCATCTGGAAAAGATTGGAATCATCCTCGCCCTCGTCTCGGGAAGCATTACTTCAGGGCTTGGCTATGTCCTTTGGTACAAAGCACTTCGCGGACTAACCACTACCAGAGCGGCAATTGTGCAGCTTCTGGTGCCGGTTCTCGCTGCCTTTGGCGGTGTAATTTTTTTGGCTGAGCAGCTATCCGTAAGGCTGGCAATCGCCAGCGCGCTGATACTTGGAGGCGTGGCAATGGCTGTTTTGAATCGTAGCTCGACGGCGGACACTGCTGCGACGGAATCCACATCCGGGTGAGTTTCCCACCTGTACTGAAAACGGGTTACGAGTGCGAGCTGATGCCGCATCCAGATTTGGAAACGGCAAACATTCATAAAAAAAGCTCCTGATTCCCGGCTGAAAGACCGTTCATCAGGAGCCAAATCAACAGAGATGACTCGCCAATCAACTACTTGGGGGAACAGTGCTGACAGGCTCTTGCGCCAATCTCTGTCGCGAACAGGCCTGCCTATCTGCAGACAGGCAACAGGATGGGGGAGTATCCTATAGCAGCCTGTTGCTGAGTACCCCCGCAGGGAATCGAACCCCGAACCTACGGATTAAGAGTCCGCTGCTCTGCCAATTGAGCTACGGGGGCATAAAAATGATGAGAAAGACCAACCTGTGAACGATATAAACCTGCCTCCTCTCCTCTCATTGATACAGCCAAAAAAGTATAAAAAAAGTGATTTGTATAAAATAGAAAAATAATTTTTTTTGTAAAACCTCAGAATTGCCAGCGTGATATAAAAAAACTTTGCACACCTTATCGTTCCAATCAGATTTCAGCTCACCAAGAAGGCAGCAACAGAATTTGTTTTTTTGCTGGTTTGTCTTAAATTAAGCACTATTACTCAGGTCCCCGGTTCTCCTGGGACGAGGGCTGCGAAAAACAGTACCCGGTTTTCTCAAAGAGATCCCCCAGGCAGGACCTGAAAGTCGATAAACGTTGATGCATTAGAAAATCATCAGCACCTTCGGATAAATGGTAGAGGAAATACTTTGAAACAGTTAGTAAACAATAAAATGTCTCATCCCCGGAAGTTGAACGGAAAATGGGTTCGAAACTATTTATTCAAAACGTTTTTTACCCCGCGCAATTATCTCCGGTTTTTCAAATATTTGCGAAATCAGCAGGCCCCTTCCACTACCCTGGAAAACGCCCAATTGAAATTGTATTCGCAAATACTGCCGGGCGATTTTCTCCATTACGGTTATTTCGAAAATCCTGACGTCACACCGGAAGAGATCAGCTTGCAGGACTTCTTTCAGGCCCAGCTTTGCTATGCGAAGCTAATCATGGAGCAAGCAATCGATAAAAACTCACCGGTGCTGGATGCCGGCTGTGGTAACGGAGGTATGATCGATCTGCTGCTCCGAAACGGATTCTCCCCGGTAGGATTGACCCCGGATCGCAGCCAGGTTGAGTATATAAAAAACAAAAATCCCCGGGTGCAGATCATTCACTCACCTTTTGAAAAAATCTCCGTGCAATCCTATCAGCAGTATTTTGGCACAGTCATTCATTCGGAATCCTTGCAATATATGAATTTGGACGAAGCGATCGCTGCGGTAAACGAAATCCTGCGACCGCAAGGACGATGGATTGTGGCCGATTATTTTCGCACCGGCGAGATGCCTGAAAAATCAGGTTTTTACTGGGATGTCTTTCTGCAAAAATTAGGTGAGAATAATTTCAAGGTCGTCTACGAAAGAGATATCACGGCGAATATTTGTCCCACCCTGGCCTATATTTACATGTGGGGAAACAAAATCGGGCTGCCCTTTGCCGAATTTGCAATTTCCAAGTTGGAAAGAAAACGCCCGGCGATCTTCTACTGGCTTGGTGATCTTATTGCGGCTGGCAAAAATTCGCTATTGAAACAGCTTGAGATTGTTAATCCCGCTGCATTTTCTGAAGGCAAAAAGTATATGCTGCTGTCTATAGAGAGGGATACGCAAAATTTTTGAACTATGCCCCTACTACTTCTTATTAAATTCAAAGACAATACTATTGGGACCTGCCCTGTCTGCTGGTGCAAGCCAGGCAGGCTGGCACCGAAGGCAGACAGGCAAAACCATTTTTTCTATTAAGAAATTCACAATTTATTTTCAACTCATTCATTAACCATCAAAGTTTTTTAAGAACTCTGCTCTTCAGCACGGGTGGCGGTATGACGTTGATAATAATTCAGTCACTCTAATTTCTATCCCCCGAAATTTACTGTTGTTTTTTTTTGCGAATTCGGTATATTCTTTGTTTTAGTATGACCAATTGATATGGTATATATCTCAAGCTGTTTTAAAACATCAAAACTAATTCGTTGAAAAAATTGCGATTATGAACAACTTTTACGATATTCTCACAATTTTAACCATAAAACGGGGTGAGTATGGATCAAGTTAGAATTTTCATTGAATCGATTCGTGATGTTGTTTGGGGTTGGCCGGAGATCATGCCCTTGATGGTTATTATCCTCCTGGGAACCGGTATCTTTATCACTTTCCGCCTGGGCTGGATTCAATTGTTCAAAGTCGGGCACGCCTTAAATGTGCTGAGAGGGAAGTTTGACGATCCTGATGACGAAGGCGATATCAACCACTTTCAGGCGCTGAGTGCAGCTCTGTCCGCTACAGTAGGGATCGGTAATATTGCCGGGGTCGCTACCGCCATCTATTACGGCGGACCTGGAGCGCTCTTCTGGATGTGGATTACCGCCATATTCGGCATGGCGCTTAAATTTACCGAAGCCACCCTGGCCATGAATTTCAGAACCATCCATGAAGACGGTTCTGCCAGCGGCGGCCCCATGTATTATATCGAAAAAGGACTGGGAAAAAATTGGAAGCCGCTGGCCATGATCTTTGCCGCCCTGGCGGTGATTTGTTCCTTTGGCACCGGAAACGCCATCCAGGCCTTCACCGTGTCGGATCAGTTTTTAAGCGATTTCGTTCCGGTGCTCTCACCGGATAATTGGTTTATCACGCCGGTCAGCTTTCTCGGAATTCCGGTGGAACCGGTGAGACTTTTATCAGCAGTGATTACCACCTCTCTGGTAGCGCTGGTTATTTTGGGCGGCATCAAACGGATCGGGCAGGTTGCAGCCCGGCTGGCGCCGGGCATGGCCATTATTTATGTGGTGGCCGCCTTCCTCATTATTGTCATGAATTATGATCAGATTCTGCCTACTTTCGGAAAAATTTTCTCCCAGGCATTTACGCCCCGAGCGGAACTTCTGGGGGTTGGCGGCGGCAGTTTTATGATCTTCCTCAATACCATGGTGTGGGGAGTAAAACGCGGGCTGTTCTCCAACGAAGCTGGCCAGGGAAGCGCACCGATTGCCCACGCAGCAGCCAAAACCAAAGAACCGGTTCGGGAAGGCGCGGTGGCAATGGTAGGTCCGTTGGTCGATACGCTGATCATTTGTACGCTTACCGGGCTGGTCATCGTGATTACCAATTCCCATGAAGTGATCGTGGAAGGTGCTCGCCTAAACGGCTCTCCCCTCACCGCTCATGGATTCCAGGTGGGACTTGCCCCACTAATTTCCTGGGGAGATAAAATTATCACCGTGGCGGTCTTTCTGTTTGCTGTTTCCACCTCAATCAGCTGGTCTTATTATGGTGATCGGAGTGCGGAATACTTAATCGGAGAGCGGGCGATTCGTCCTTACAAAATGCTGTATGTGATTTTTCATTTCATCGGCGCCATTGTTTCTTTGGAAATTGTATGGGGATTTGGCGACATTGCACTGGGACTGATGGCGGTGCCCAATCTCATTGCCCTTATCATGCTATCGCCCATTGCGCTCCGTTTAACCCAAGACTATTTTTCGCGCAAACACGAATATTATCAGGNNTAAAAACCGCCAGCTGAAGCTGTCGGCTACCAGCGCCATCGGCAACTCAACAATTTACACAAGATTCCGGGCTCAATCGGTAGAAGTTTTGAACGGGATAGAAGGAGTGCAATGCCTTTATGCATTGCACTGAATTGGCCGGCTGTGCATCGCAGAAAGGCGATGCACTCCGAGTACACAAAATCGAAGCCGGAGCTTCTGGTCCATATTTCGTTCCAAGATGGAGCTTAGAACGAGACCGAAAAATTGCAGGAAATCCTTCTTACTTTTTACTTTTACCTTTTACCTTCCGTGGCCGCTTTGCCTTTAACCCGGTAATTAAATTCAAATGACAAAATCTTCGGCCAATTTTGTTGACCGATGAGGCGACTGCGAGTGCCGTCAATGGGGCCGACCGGTTTGCCGTAGGAATAAAACCAGTTGACGATCGGACTACCGGAATAGTGGAGGTAGAACCAGTAACGACCGGGGGACAAGACAATACCTTTGTCAGAAAAATCAAAATCGACCCAATCATAGCCGCGTTTGGTGCGAATATATTGAGTGGGCACTTTTTTGCTAATCACCGCGGTCGGTCCCGGTTTGCCGGCGGCATCTTCGCTCAATTCCAACCACAATCGACCACTGCCGCCGAAATTGTGCAACGCCAGACCGATCTGCTCTAATTTAATCGGTTTTTTTAAGACAAAGGTCTGGGCAAACTGCCGCTTACTGGTCACATACTCGGCGGTTTCTACCAGAAAAGATCGCTGTAGCTGATAAGAAGATTGATTGTCGGCAGCGGTTCGGGTTCTGGGAAAGGCAAAATCAACTCCTTCCGGAAATTCCAGATTACCGGCAATGAACGGTTCGGTATAATCAAGTTGGGTATAATCNNGGGTATAATCAATCTCTTTTTCCTTTGGGGCAGGCTCCCGTTCTTCTTCGGCAGGAGTTGGTTCCGCTACCTCGGCTGGCTTTTCTTTCGGTTCCGGTTCGGGTTCTTCCTTTTTGGTAATGATGTCTTCCTCCTCGACTTCTTCTTCCGGCTGTTCGGCAGCGGCAATGGGCACTGCCGACACACTGAGCATGGGCGGACTCAGCAACACTTTGCTCAAATCAGCAGACAGAAACTTGCCCTTCAGATCGATATTGTCGCTAAAAAATTTGGCATCGAAGGCTTCCTCTAATTGGGGCGATTGCGCTTTGCTACCCCGGCTTTGCCGCCAGCGCACCAGGCCGTCGTTAACCGTTTCGTTGTTATCCACCCCCACTTCAATCCGCACGTAACGATTGCTGACAAAAAATTCACTTTGCTGGGCGTCGAAGGGAATCCAGCCGCTGTCGCTAAAATAGACTTCGATCCAGGAATGGCGTCCCCGCGCCATCTCAAACTGATACTCGCCATCACCGACACCCAGGTCATAGGGTCGATCCAGCGTCACCCCGTTAACGATGCGCACCGGAATGCCCACGGCGCGCATCAGTGCGGCAGCTAAATGGGAATAATTCTGGCAATTGCCTTTGCCGCTCTTAAATGCATAGAGAGCATCGTATTGCTTGGGAACCAGCACGTATTGCATGTGTTCCACCACCCAGAAGAGAATATTTTGGGCCGCTTCGTAAGCCGTCCCGGCATCTGCAACCAACTCTTTTGCCCTGGCTTGAATTTGGGGATGATCGACCTGCACCTGCTCGGTGGCAGAGAGGAACACCTGGGCCCGTGCAGGAAGATTTGTAATTGGAAAAGGGGTGCGATCTGCCTGCAGCGGCTCTAACGAAACCCGATTCCTGGCCCGGAAATATACCGCTGCTTTCACTTTCTGTTGCGGATGCTGATCCCAGTAATAAGTGCGAATCAAGTTGCCGCGCGAATCACGAGTCTGCTCCTGTCGATGCGGAGCAGGTTGGATGTCGAATTTGAGATTACTTAAATTTTGTTGGTAAGTAGGCGATTTAAAATCCGTCGGTACAACGAAGCTAATGACCAGTTCCTTCAAATCCGGAAACAGGGCAATATCCTGTTCTAATCGATATTCAATATCCGATACCTGTGAACCGGTCACTTCAATTTTTTGCGACAATAGCAAATAAGGAGCAAAAAGAATCATCCCCAAAACAAGCAGGCTTAATCGTTGCATATTAACCTCCGTATTCATCATGCTTTTAAATGGTTGATGTCAATGAATCCTGGAAAAATTAAGCTGAAGTTAACTGAAAAGTTGTAATATTTCAATTGAATTTTTGAAAGCAGGCTTATAAATTGGTTTTGAATATAAGCAATGCTTTAAATGTGAATGAAACCAAAGTATACACACTTACAAGGTCAATATTTAGCTTTCATTTATGACTACACAAAGATTCATGGAACAGCGCCTGCCCAAGCAGATTTTGTCCGATATTTCAGAAAAACACCACCGACTATACACCAAATGATTGTAAGATTAGAAGAATTGGGTCTGATCGAGAAAGTGTCCGGGAAAGCCCGTTCTATTAAATTATTGATCCCAAAAGAAGAACTACCGGATTTGGAATAAGAAAGGTGAACATGTGAAATCCCCATATCTAATTTATAATGGTGTAACATTGCTTTTATTTCTGCTGATCAATTGCCAATCGGATCAGCAACCCCAAATTCCGCAACCGAAAACAAAAGGGTTTACCGGTATCTGGTCAGGTAATCTCTCCTTTGAACATGACATCACCGAGCATCCATTGCAATTAAATTTCAACCAGAATACATTCTTTTATTCCCGAACAGGTTGTGCCGGAGAATTGGTGCCGGACACACTCGCTAAGGATTTAGCTCGTTTCCGCCTGGTTGCAGAGCAAAACATCGCTCAATGCGGCGAGCTAAGCGGCGGCATTGCAGAGATCAGACGACTGGATAAAGCCGAAACCCTATACATGCAATATTGGCCGGAGGGGGAAGTGAAGCTATTTTTGGCTCAGCTTGAACGCAATGGTGGTTAAGTCTTTAAGTATTCTAGTGTTTAAGTCCGCCCGGAAAGTTGGGAGGTTGACATATTACAGTAATGAAAAGAAACATCAAGAGTTTCTTTTCTACTACAGGAAGATACAAGTTTTATAGCTAATTACACTTAAACTAAGGGCGGTCATAGGTGATGATCAACAATAAATCATGCATCATTATATGAAGGTATAGAATAGATTTATGAAGTACTCCAACGGGAGATTGCTCTGCCAATCATTTTATTGGCCATCTCTACATATGTTTGTCTTGAGACAAACTTAAAGAATTATAATGTGAATGGATTGGTAATCAGGCTGCCCTATCACTATTCCGGTATCCCGGGTTAAGTCAAAGCAGCCAAGGACCATCAGGGCCGGAATCAGCAACTTTTTTAGCCACTTTGCATCACATTTCTCTCATTTAGTTTTTACCGAATGACCACCAAATTGATTGCGTAATGCCGCCAAAACCTTATTACCAAAGGATTCTTCCTGACGAGATCGAAGACGGGTCAACAAGGACAGGGTGATAATCGGTGCGGGAACATCGAAGTCGATGGCGGTTTGCACCGTCCATCGGCCTTCACCGCTATCGGAGACATAGTCTTGCAGTCGCTCCAGTCTGGGATCTTCCGCAAAGGCCAATTCCGCCAATTCCAGCACCCAGGAACGAATAACACTCCCATGCTGCCAAAGCTTGCTAACCGCTCTCAGATCGATCTCATAATCATTGGATTTTTCCATGATTTCAAACCCTTCCGCGTAAGCCTGCATCATACCGTATTC
>JABAHQ010006495.1_pt3 | contig 53261 bp, 33 predicted proteins | sample 7062091 | NCBI WGS metagenome assembly JABAHQ01 (sample SAMN14534359, study PRJNA622989) | marine sediment metagenome | biome: marine biome [ENVO:00000428]; feature: marine pelagic biome [ENVO:01000023]; material: deep marine sediment [ENVO:00002113] | place: India: Gulf of Kutch | collected...
GGGCAGGCGACGGTGGCGGCTCGCGAGGGCGTGGCTCATGCCCTGGTCGCCGGGGATCACCTTCTGACCGCCTCCTACCGCCTCGCTCTCCGGTCCGGCTCCCGCGCCTTCCACGGGATCTTCGTGGAGGGGGTGGAGCGCACCGTAGCGGGAGAGGTGGCACAGGGCCGGAGCGCCGGAAGGCGCCTCACCATGGACGAATACCAGGGGTTCCTCGACGGGAAGTCGGGCGCCCTCTTCGGGTGTGCCGCCGCCCTGGGGGCCCTGCACCGCCCGGGAGAGCCGGAGGCGGGGAAGGGAGCCTTCCCCGCCGGGTCCGGCGACCTGGTGGAGGCCGCGGGATTCGGGCGACGGCTCGGACGTCTCTACCAGATGGTGGACGACGTCCTGGACTACTGCTCCTCCAGCCAACGGGGAAAGCCCCCTCTCCAGGACTTCCGACAGGGCAAGTGGACCCTGCCCCTGGCATTCCTCGACGACGCCGTGGAGGACCCGTTCGAGATGGAGCCCCGGGAGATTCGGGGTCTCCTCTTCGGCGGAGGCGGATGGTCGACGGCGGCCTCGCCCATGGATCGGGCCCTCGGGAAGCTCCGGTCCGAGGCCGCCGTTCTGCTGGCGGAGCACGGTGGCCTCGCCCCGGGCGACGCCGTCATCCCCTCCGTCGTCTACGGCTGGGTCGCCCGGGTCGAGAGCGCCCTGGCGGCGGAGGGGCGGGCCCTCCGGGCCCCGTCGACAGGGGCGACCGCTCGAGCGCAGGGACCTCGGGGGCACACCCTCCCCTCCCCGGGCGGCCCCTCGAGATCTCGGGAGCATGGGTGGAAAGATGGGGTCCTCGGGGATGTCGCGGCCGACGCCCGGGCCGTCGGTGGTCCCGAGGGCTGGATGGAGACCTTCTCTCGCCACGCCCGGTCGTTCCGCTTCGCCGCCACCCTCTTCCCCGGCGACTTCCGGGAGCGGGTGGCCGGGGTCTACGCCTTCTGCCGCTTCACCGACGACCTGGCGGACGGGGATCCGGAGCGTCCCGTCGCGGAGCGCCGGCCCCGCCTCGACGCGTGGCGGGAGCTGGTGGACCAGGCGTGGGACGGCGCCGCCACCGGGGTGCCCCTCCTGGACGAGGTGCTGCCCGACTCCCGGGAGGCCGGGGTTCCCCGGGCCGTGGTGGACGGCCTCCTGGACGGCGTGGCCATGGACCTGGAGCCGGAGGTCCGCTTCGACTCCCTGGAGGAGGTGCGGCTGTACTCCCACCGGGTGGCCTCGGTGGTGGGGGAGTGGATCGTCCGGCTCCTGGGGATCACCGACGATTGGGTGATCGAGAGGGCGTGGAGCCTGGGCCAGGCGATGCAGCTCACCAACATCCTCCGGGACGTGGGAGAGGACTGGCGGGCGGGCCGGGTCTACCTGCCCGCGGACCGGATGGCGGCCCACGGCGTGACCGAGGAGGAGATCGCCCGTATGGCCGACGACGACTCCGAGCCCACCTCGGGCTACGTGGCCCTGATCGAGGAGCTCCTGGCCGTCGCGGAAGCCGACTACGAGCGGGCGTCGGAGGGCCTTCCCGCCCTCCCTCCGCCCGTCCGGCGCGCCGTGGCAGTGGCCTCCCGGGTCTACCGGGGCATCCACCGGGAGATCCGACGAAACGACTACGACAACTTGAACCGGAGGGCCCACACCTCCTTCGGGAGGAAGCTGGTCCTCGCCGTGGAGGCGCTGACATGAAGAGCTCGATGAAGCGGGGACACTCCCGATTCCGCCACAGCGTTCCGCCCGTGCCCGCTCCCTCGGAGAACGGCTCCCGCCCTCACCGGCCGCCCTCGGCCGTCGTGATCGGCGCCGGCTTCGGAGGCCTGGCGGCCGCGATCCGTCTCCAGGCGGCCGGCGTGCGGGTGAGCCTGGTGGAGAAGAGGGAGCGCATCGGAGGACGGGCGTACCAGCTGAAGGAGCGGGGCTACACCTTCGACGCGGGGCCCAGCCTGATCACCGCCCCCGCCCTCCTCGACGACGTCTTCCGAGCCGGGGGGCGGCGCCTCTCGGACCACGTGGAGCTCCTCCCCCTGGACCCGTACTATCGGGTCCACTTCCACGACGGCACCTCGATCGACTACGTCGGGGAGGCGGAGCGGATGAAGGCCCAGATGCGCCGGTTCGATCCCCGGGACGCCGAGCGCTTCGACGCCTTCATGGACGAGGTGCGGCCGATCTACGACGCGGTGATCGGCGACCGCCTGGGCACGGTCCCCTTCGACACCGCCGGGAGCATGCTCTCCCTGGTGCCCCGGATCCTCCGGCTCGGAGCGCACCGGAGCGTCACCTCCTTCGTCAACCGCTACTTCGACGACTTCCGCCACCGCCTCCTCTACTCCTTCCATCCCCTCTTCGTGGGCGGGAATCCGTTCTCGACGCCGGCGATCTACCTCATGATCCCCTACCTGGAGCGCCGGGGCGGCGTGTGGTTCACTCCAGGGGGGATGTACTCGGTGGTGGAGGCCATGGGCGAGCTCTTCCAGGACCTGGGCGGGACGGTCCACACCGATCACGAGGTGGAGCGGATCGTGGTCGAGGGCGGCCGCGCCCGGGGCGTCGTGGCCCGGGGCCGGCGCTTCGACGCCGACCTGGTGGTCAGCAACGCCGACCCCGGGCACACCTACGGAGCGCTGGTGAGCCCGGAGAACCGGAGTCGGTGGACCACCCGGAAGGTGGAGGGGCTCGACTACTCGATGAGCTGCTTCCTCCTCTACCTGGGCGTGAAGAGGGAGTACCCGGAGCTGGCCCATCACACCCTGATCCTCACCGAGCGCTACGAGGGGCTGGTGAAGGACATCTTCCGGAAGAAGATCCTCCCCGACGACTTCAGCATGTACCTCCACGTGCCGACCCGCACCGACCCCTCCATGGCGCCCCCGGGATGCGAGAGCATGTACGTCCTGGTCCCCGTGGCCAACAACCGCTCGGGGATGGACTGGAGCCGGGCGGCGGTGCCCTTCGCCCGCCGGATCCTCGGCTTCCTGGAGGATTGGGGCCTGGACGAGCTGCGGAAGAACCTCCAGGTGCTGCGCATCTTCACCCCCGACGACTTCGCCGCCGAGCTGAACGCGCCCCACGGAAACGCCTTTTCGGTGGAGCCCCGGCTCACGCAGACGGCCTGGTTCCGCCCCCAGAACCGGAGCGAGGACGTGGAAGGCCTCTACCTGGTCGGAGCCGGCACCCACCCCGGAGCGGGGGTGCCCGGGGTGATCCTCTCGGCGGCGACCACCTATCGGGTGATCGCCGAGGATCTGGGGCTGCCGTCTCAGTGGTCCGACGACGCCCCGGGACGGGTCGAGCTCGACGAGCTGGGCGCCGCGGCGCTCTGAGGTGGGCCCGGCCCTACTCCCAGCGCAGGGCCCGGACCGGATCGGTGCCCGCGGCCCGGCGGGCCGGCAGCCAGGTGGCGACGGCGGCCACCGCCAGGAGGATCGCCGGCACGGCGGCGAAGGTCAGGGGATCGGTGGCGCTCACCTCGTAGAGGACCGACTCCATGAAGCGGCTGAGCGTCGCCGCTCCCGCCAGGCCCACGACCACCCCGGCCCCGGTCACGGCCAGCCCCTGGCGCAGCACGATCCCCCGGACCGACGACGCCTCGGCCCCCAGGGCGATCCGCACACCGATCTCCCGGGTGCGCTGGGCCGTGACGAAGGCGAGGACCCCGTAGAGGCCCACCGACCCCAGGAGGAGCCCGATCCCGGCGGCGATCCCGAGGAGCAGCATCGTGAACTCCATCTGCGCTCGGGATTCCCCGACGATCCGCTCCAGGGTCCGGACCCGGGCCAAGGGCAGGTTCGGGTCGAGCTCGGCCAGGGTCCGGCGCACCGCGGGCGTGAGCGAGGTGGGGGGCACGGAGGTCTTCAGCGCGTAGCTCATGTTCCGCACGAGCCAACTCTTGTTGACGCTGTCGGCGGGGCGGATCGGATAGTAGATCGTTCCCATGGGCGGCTCGGTGAGGCTCTGCCAGTGCACGTCGCCCACGACCCCCACCACCCGGGACCACTCCGCATGGTCGTTCACGAGCCCCTGGGCGACCTGGCGCTGGAGGGGGTCGGCGCCCTCGAAGAAGATGGCCACGGCTCTCTGGCTGAGGAGCGCCACCTGGGCCCTGGAGTCGGCGTCCGCCCGCTCCAGCATCCGGCCCCGGTGGAGAGGAATGTCCAGGGCCCGGAAGAATCCCGGCGTGGCTGCGCGCATGGCGACGATCGGCGGGACCTCGTCGGGATCCTGGGGTCGACCCTCCACGACCAGGGGATCCATGGCGCTGAAGCCCGAGAGCGGCAGATGGCTGCTCGTCCCGGCCACTGCGACGCCCGGTAGCGCCTCCAGGCGCTCGAGGAAGCGCTGGTGGAACGACGCCGTGGCCTCCACGTCGGGGTATTCGGCGTCGGGCAGGGCCACCCGGAAGGTGAGGACCCCCTCGGGCGAGAAGCCGGGATCCACCCGCTGGAGCCTCTGGAAGCTGCGGATCATGAGGCCGGAGCCCACCAGGAGGATCAGGGCGAAGGCCACCTGGGAGACGACCAGGAGCTTCCGGGCCCGGTGGCCGCCGCGCCCGTCGGTCGAGCCACGGTAGCCGTCCCGCAGGACGGCGGCCTTCCCCGACGCCCGGCTCCGGAGCACGGGAATCAGGCCGAAGACCAGCGCCGCCACCAGGGTGATCCCCCCCGTGAAGGCCAGCACCGTGCCGTCCAGATCGATCTGCTCGATGCGGGGGAGATTCTCGGGGCCGAAGGCCAGGAGCGCCCGGATCCCCTGGTGGGCCAGGAGGATTCCGACGAGCGCCCCTACGCCCGCCAGGACTCCGCTCTCGGCGGCGAACTGGCCGAAGAGGTCTCGCCGGCCCGCGCCCATGGCGGTGCGGATCGCCACCTCCTTCTGCCGGCTCTCCGCCCGGACGAGGAGGAGGTTCGCCACGTTGGCGCAGGCGATCAGGAGGACGAAGGAGACGGTCCCCAGGAGGATCCACAGCGCGGTGCGCACGTCGCCCACCACCACGTCCAGATAGGGCCTCACGTTCACCGAGAGCCCGGCGTTGTCCATCATCTGCTGGGTGAGCCCTTCGAAGCGCTCGGGCACCCGCGGCAGGAGGCGGGCCAGGTCCCGCCGGGCGTCATCCACCCCCACGCCCTCCTCGAGCCGCCCGATCCCCGGGTAGTTGAAGCCTCCGAAGAAGGTCTGGGCGGGGTCGATCCGGATCGGCGTCCAGAGCCGCACCTCCCGGGTCGGGAAAGCGAACCCTTCCGGCATGACTCCGACGATCTGGTACGACTCGCCGTCGACCCGCACCGTCTTCCCCACGATCGCCGGATCCGAGCCGAAGTGCTCGGTCCAGAGGCGGTGGCTCAGTACCGTGATCCTCTCCTCCCCGGGCAGGCCCTCCTCCTCGGTGAAGGTCCGGCCCCGGGCCGCGTCCGCCCGCAGGACCCGGAAGAGCGAGGGGGTCGCCCGGCCCACCCGAATCCGCTCCGGCGCTTCGCCGCCCGTGAGGTTCGCCGCGGACGTCTGATAGAGGGCCACCTCCCGGAACGCCCGGTTCTCCTCCCGGTCGATGAGGTGGAGCCCGGTGGCGCTGGGGAGCCAGGGCAGCTCCAGCCCCGGGGCGCTGTGGGAGATCGCAACGAGGCGATCGGGCTCGGGGTAGGGGAGCGCCTCCAGTAGCACGCCGTTCACCACGCTGAAGATCGCGGTGTTGGCGCCGATCCCCACCGCGAGGGTCAGCGCCGTGATCGCGGCGAAGCCCGGCTTCTTCAGGAGCGAGCGCACCGCATACCGGAGGTGCCGCCAGATCGAGTTCATGGGATCTCCCGTCCCGGCCGACCGTCGCCCGGGCGACGGCGGCGTCCGCTGTGGGGCTCGTAGCTACCCTACACGACGGGAGGCCGGGCCGACGGGTTTCAGGTCGCCACGCAGTAGAGCCGGTAGACGTGAGTGTCCCGGTTCAGGTAGCTGCCGGTGATCCCGGCGAGGAAGATCTGCCACGCCCGCAGGGTGGGCTCGCTCATCGAGTCGAGCATGACCTCCCGGTGGTGCATCATGCGCTCGTACCACGCCATGGTGGTCTTGGCGTAGTGGCGCGTCAGGTTGCGCACCCGCTCCACCTGGAAGCCGTTCTTCTCCAGGGCCCGGACGTGCTCGCCCAGCGTGAACCAGTGGAAGCCGGGCCAGACGTACTTCTTGTTGAACGCCGGCCCCACCTTCAGGTCCAGGGGCACCCGGGAATAGGCGGTCATGAGGGAGTGGTGGAGGTAGCGGCCGCCGGTCTTGATCCGCCGACGCACGTTGCGCACGTAGGGAACCAGGCCCCGGGGCCCCACGTGGCTGATCATCCCCGTGGAGGTGACGTGGTCGAAGACCCGGTCGTCCTCCCGGTAGTCGCCCAGGTTCAGCTCCCAGCGCTCCGGGGAGAACTCCTCGAGCATCCCGCGGCCCACCTCCGCCTGATTCTCCGAGTGGGTCCAACCCACCACCTTTCCGAAGCGGTGCCGCTCCAGGGCGACCACCAGCTGGCCGCCGTAGCCGCACCCCACGTCCAGAAGCTCCTCGCCGTCCCGGGGCGAGACGTAGTCGACGGCGTCGGCGAACTTCCGCCACTGGGCCTTCTCCAGGGAGTCGAAGTCGTCGTCCTCGCCGGTGCCGATCCGCACCGCCTCTTCCCGGTCGAGGCGGTCCGGCTCCTCGAAGATCGCGCTCGAGTAGGACATGTAGGTCCGGTCCAGGTAGACGTTGAGCGCCTCCTGGGAGATGTCGTAGTGGCTCGAGACGTTGACGCTGGCCCGACGCTCGTTCTGGAAGGCGAGGACCCGGAAGAGCCGCCCCAGGACGTGCCGGAGCTTCAGCTTGAAGCGGGCCTCCTTCCGGATCGTCGCCAGGACGTAGAGGTTGCCCTCCAGGTCCACGCGGCCCTCGAGGAAGCGCTCCAGGAAGCGCATGCCGTCGAGGCGGAGGAGGTCCCGGGCCGGCTCGGGTCCGTGGAGGCGCACGTGGAGCTCCTGGCCGGACCAGTGGGGCTCCCCCCGCCCGACCTCCCAGGTGGCGCCGTTCCAGTCGGTGACGCGAATCCGGTGGGAGAAGTCCCCGAGGGCGTCCAGAACGAACTCCTTCAGCTCGGTGGCCAGGCCGGGCTCGGGCTCGGTCCGGATTCCGGGGTCGGCTTCCCGGGTGGTCGGGCTCACGGCCATGCTCATCCTCCTGGGGTACGCGTTCACCTCTGCAATTATGGGTGGACCGGCGCCGCGGACAAGTGGGGGCCGGAGCGGGGCGCCTCGCTCATCCCCGGAGCGCCGACCAGCCCTCCTCCAGCTGCCACGCCACCAGGGCCGGCAGCCCCACCCCGAGCTCCCGGAGCCGCTTCACCAGGGCGAGGGCAAGGGCCACATCCGGTCCCACTCCCACCGCCGCGCCCGCGGCCATCACCGCTCCCTCCTGGGCCCCGAGCCCGCCCGGGATGAGAAAGCCCGCGGCCCGCCCGGCCTGGCCCAGGCTCTCGACGATCAAGGCCTCCACCACGCCCACGGGATGGCCGAGGAGACGCAGGGCCAGCCACACCTCGCCGGCCCAGATCACCCGGAAGCCCATGCGCCACGCGAGGGAGCGCGCCCAGCGGCCGGGGTCCCGGTAGATTTCGTGGACGGTCCGGTCCACCGAGCTCGGATCGACCTCCAGGGGCTCCCCCGGCAGGCTCCCGGGCAGGAGCCGCTCCAACGCGCCCGCCAGGGCGCCGAAGAGGCCCCGCATCTGAATCCGGTAGAAGGCCCAGGTGCCCACGGAGAGGAGCACGACCGCCACGGCCGCGGGAAGCACGATCTCGCCTCCTGCGTAGCGGGCGCCGAGGAGGGCGAGCCCCAGGAGGGCGAAGAGGACCTGGGTCCCCACCTGCACGGTCTTGTCCACCACCACCGTGGCCGCGCCCAGTCCGGCGTCCATCCCCCGGCGGTGCATGAGGCGGACCTTCGCCGCCTCGCCCCCCACCATCGCCACGGGGAGGAGCCAGTTCACCCCGAACCCCACCCAGCTCGCGTGGAGCGCGAACGCGTGGCCGAGCGGCCGATCGTGGGGAAAGAGCACCCTCCAGGCCTCGGTGGCCAGGGTCAGGGGGACGATCCAGAGGACGACGACCCCGACGACCTCCCAGCCGGCGCCGGCCAGGGCGCGGACCACGTCCCCGGCGCCCTGCCAGACCACGAGGCCGACGGCGGCGGCGAGGCCGAGGACCAGGGCCATGGACCAGCGTCTCCGGCTCACGAGCCTCCCCCGGCTTCGGTCCCGGGGTTGGAGCGGACCGGCCCGGTTGCCGGCGATCGAGCCGCCCGGTACGGTTCCGCACCATGTCCGTCCACGAGCGCGTCGACCCGGACTTCTCCCGTGACGTCCTGGAGGATCTCTACGGGTACCGCCGCAAGCGAGCGGGCGTCGCGTGGCTGCTCTGGGGCACCCTCGGGCTGCTGGGAGCCCACCGCTTCTACCTGGAGCGGGAGTTCACGGGCCTCCTCATGCTCTTCACCGGGGGTGGGGCCGTCGTCTGGTGGCTGGTGGACGCGCTCCTCCTCGTCCGGATGGTGCGCTCCCACAACGGGGAGCAGGCGCTGCGAAAGGAGAAGGGGCTCCCCCCCATCGAGCTCGACTTCATGCCGGCGCTGAAGACGTCGGTTCTGCGGCGCACCCCGACGTGGGTGAAGCGCTGGAAGGAACGGGGGAGGAAGCGGCGGCTCCTCCGCCTGGCCGGGGACGTGGCCGTGATCCTCGTCGCGGGCACGGTCCTGGGGAGCCTGATGGGCCTCGACGGGGCGCTCGAGGCGATCGTGGCCGTGCTCCTCCTGGCCGGGGTCACTGCCCTGGGCGCGGGTCCCGCCTGGATCGAGGCGGTCCCCCTGGCCCGCCACCTCGTGCGCTGGAGCCACCGGCTGCGCCTCTTCTACTACCACAACGAGCCGGGCTCTCCGCCGGCGCTCCTGATCCGCCCCGTGGTCGGCGTTCTCTCGGCTCCCTTTCGGACCAAGGCCCGGGCCGAGGTCCGGCTGTACGTGGAGCTGGGCGCCGCGTTCACGGCGGGCTTCTTCCTCCTGGACCTGATCCCCGAGGCGATCGTGCCCCTCCTCTCCTCGGAGCCCCTGGATCCGGGGAACCTCCTCGGGGGCTGGCTGGGGGAGGCCTTCACCACCTTCTTCCTCACCTACGCCTTCGCGGCGCCGATCGGGGCGGTCCTCACCCTGCACCTCCTGGTGCGGCCCACCCACACCCTCCCCCGAGCGCTCAGCGTGCTCACCCTGGTGGCGATCGTCGTGGGAGCGATCGGCTCGGGGTAGCGCCCTCACCGTTCCGGACACGACCGACGGGCGCCGCCGGTCCCTATGCGATCCGTTCCCGGAGCGCCGCCGACCCCCGCCGGCTCGCCACCACCGACGACCCGTCGGCGAGCTCGAGGCGGAGACGGCGCTCGTCGTAGCGCTCGATCGCGGCCACCTGCTTCAGGTTCACCACGTGCGAGCGGTGCACGCGGACGAAGTCCTCCGGATCGAGCATCTCCTCGACCTCGGCCAGGGTGGCGGAGAGGCTGAAGGCGTCTTCTGCAGTCACGATCCGAGCCCCTCCCGTCTCGGCGTCGATCCGGACGATCTCCGCGGTGGGCACCGGCACGATCGCCTCTCCCTTCCGGGCGAAGACACGGGTGACCGAGCCCCGGGGCCGGCCGGCTCCCGGTCGCTCCCCCGCCACTCCCTCGCCGACCAGGCGCACCCTCACCCGGCCGAGGCACTCCAGCAGCCGCTCCCTGCCGAAGGGCTTCACCAGGTAGTCCACTGCCCCGAGCTCGAACGCCTTCACCGCGTATTCGTCGAAGGCGGTCGTGAAGACCACCGCGGGGCGGTGGGTCACCGTCTCCAGGACCTCGACCCCGTCGAGCCGGGGCATGCGCACGTCCAGGAAGACGAGGTCGGGCTCGAGCTTGTGGATCAGGCGCATCGCCTCCCGACCCTCCCGGGCCTCCCCCAGGACCTCCACCCACTCCACGTCGGCCAGGTACTTGCGCAGGGCGCGGACGGCGATCGGCTCGTCCTCGCAGATCAGGGCCCGGACCTTGGCCGGGGAGCCGGAGAGGGGGGTCACGTCGCCGTCGCGGCCGCCGGACGCGGCTCCACGGGCCCGGCGTCCGTGGCCTCCCACGGGACCGTCAGGCGCACACCGAAGCCCTCCCCGGGCACCGTCTCCCACTCCAGGGAGCCGTCACCGCCGTAGAGCCGCTCGAGCCGGTCCCGGAGCAGGGCGAGCCCCCTTCCCGGGGAATCCCCGACGGCGGCGGGCGGGGCGCCTTCCCCGTCGTCCTCCACGGCCAGGACCACCCGCTCCCCCTCCCGGACCGCCGACACTCGCACGGTCGCCCCCTCGGGTCGAGGAGCCACCCCGTGCCTCACCGCGTTCTCCAGGAGGGTCTGCAGGGCGAAGGCCGGCACCGCCACCGGGCCGAGCTCCCCCTCCACCTCCCACTCGATCCGGAGCCGCTTCTCCAGCCTCAGCTTCTCCAGGGCCAGGTAGCGGCGGGCGAAGGCGATCTCCTCCTCCAGGGCCACGGTGTCCCGCTCCTCGCGCTGGAGCGTGGACGCGTAGCGGATCAGGGCGGCCACGTCCTCGATCGCCCGCTCCGCCGCCCCGGGATCCTCGCGGACCAGGAGCATGAGGGAGTGGAGGACGTTGAAGACGAAGTGGGGGTTGAACTGGGCCCGCAGCGCCCTCGCCTCGGCCTGGGCCCGGAGCATCGCCTCCCGGGCGGCCTCGGCCCGGCTCTCCTGGACCCGGGCGATCGACTCGATCCAGACCAGGAAGCCCGCCAGGATGATGTAGAGGAAGAGGTAGCTGACGAAGTGGAGGGACACCGGCGCGTCCAGCCATTCCCGGGCGCTCGGGACGGCGGGAAGGAGGGCCAGGGCCGCGACCCGGCCCAGGGCGACGCAGCCGCCGGCGTAGAGGCCGCCCACCACGAGCTGGAGCCCGGCCATCCGGGGCATGCTCCAGGCCGGCCGGAAGAGCTCCCCGCGGCGGGCCGCGACCACCACCCCCAGGAGCGCTGCCGGGAGGGTCACGGCGCCGGCGAGCCCCAGCGAGGGCCCGACGCTCTCCCCCTCCACCACCATGACGGAGACGATCAGCCCCCCGTAGAGCAGCCAGCCGACCCCGAACGCCACCCAGAACCCCGGGCCCGCGACCGCCGGGCCCCGGGCCCCTTCCGGGCCTCCGGCACGGTCCCTCGCCACCCGGCTCCCTTCCGCGTCTCCGTTCATCGCCATGAAGATGAGCAAGGCCGGGCCCGGGGGCCACGGCTCATTCCCCCTTGAGCGTCTCCACCGGATCCACTCGGGCCGCCCCCCGGGCCGGGAGGACGCTCGCCGCCACGCTGACCCCGAAGAGGAGGGCGGCGATCGCCGCCAGCGTGGACGGCTCCACCGCGGAGAATCCCTGGAGCGTAGAGCGGAGCACCTCCACCAGGGGAAGCGAGCCGAGGCCGCCCAGGACCAGCCCCACGGCGCCCAGGAGGATTCCCTGCCGGGAGATCATCTTGACCACGGCGCCCGGCTCGGCGCCCAGCGCGAGCCGGATCCCGATCTCGTGCCTTCGCTGGCCCACCGTGTAGGCCAGCACCCCGTACGTCCCCAGCGCCGCCATGAAGAGGGCGATGACGCCGAAGACCCCCAGGATCACGTTGAAGACGCGGATCCCGGTGAAGGTCCGGTCGAGGACCTCGGTCATGGTCAGGACCCGGGGGAGGATGAGGTCGGGGTCGATCTCCTGAAGCGCAGCGCGGAGGGGAGCGACGAGGGCGTGGGGGTCGCCCGACGTCTCCAGCACCAGGGTCCCCGGCCCTCCCTCGACCTGGGCCATGGGCAGGTAGATCACCTCGCCCGAGGCGGTCCCGGGGGTGGTCACGAGCACCTGCTGGACGTCGGCGGCGACCCCGACGATCTGCCGGGCCTCGCCCCGCACGACGATCCGCTCTCCCACGGGGCCGCGGTCCGGAAAGCGGCTTCGCGCCAGGGTGCGGTTCACGACCGCAACGGGGGGTCCGTCCTCCCGGTCCGCCGTCCGGAAGAAGCGTCCCCGGACGAGCTCCACGTCCATCGTCTCCAGATACCCCGGCGACGTGAGGATCGTCATCGCCTGCCAGCGGGGATCTCCGTCGGCCCCGGTCCGGCCCGGGATCCGGGCGCTGTCGGTGGCGGAGATGAAGCCCTGGGGGAGATTGCTGGTCAGGGCCACCGACGCCGCGCCCCGGATCCCGGCCGCGTGCTCCAGGATCCGGTCCGCCAGGCGCCAGCGGTCCTCGGGCTCGGGATATCGGGAGTCCGGCACCGAGATCGTGGCCGTGAGGACGTCGGCGCCGTCGTACCCGGGATCGGCGGCCCGCAGGCCGAGGAAGCTCCGCACCATCACGCTCCCCACCCCCAGGGCCACCATGGAGAGGGCGATCTCGGCCACGACGAGCGCGCGGGAGAGACGCTTGCGGCTCCCTCCGGCTCCGGCGCGCCCCGAGCCCTCCCGCAGGGCTCCCGCGTGATTCCGCCTCAGGGTCTGGAGGGCGGGCAGGAGGCCGAAGAGGATTCCGGCGCCGGCGGCGGTCGCGAGGGTGACGAGAAAGACACGGGCGTCGAGGCGGGGCGTGTACGCGGCCGGGAGGAAGCCGGCGAAGTTCCGCTCGATCGCCTCGATCCCGAGAACTCCGATCCCCAGCCCGAGGAGACCCCCCAGGAGCCCCAGACCCAAGCTCTCGGTGAGCAGCTGGCGCACGATCCGTGTCCTCCCGGCCCCCAGCGCCGTGCGCAGGGCGATCTCCCGGGTGCGCTCCTGTCCCCGGGCGAGGAGGAGGTTCGTGATGTTGACGCAGGTGATGAGGAGCACGAGGAACACGGTGCCCTGGAGGAGGCCGAAGAGCACCCGGGTCTGACGCGTCGGGATGTCGTAGCGCAGGTTGTAGGCGTCGATCGTCCATCCCCGCTGGGTCTCGGGGTTCTCGACCTCCAGCTGCTCCGCCATGGCGGTCACCTCGGCCCGCACCTGCTCCATGGTGCCGCCCGGGATCATGCGAGCCAGGGGGAAGACGTCCCGCTGGTCCCGCGGCTCCCCCTCCGGGCTCCGACCCAGAGGCACCCAGACCTCCGTGCCCGCCGTGAGGAAATCGAAGCCGCGGGGGAGGACCCCCACGATCTCGTGGGGCTCCCCGTTCAGCACCAGGACCTCGCCCAGGGGGATCCGGTCGCCGTATCGCTCGCGGCGGAACTCGTCGGAGACCAGCGCCACCCCCCGGGCACCCTCCACCCCCTCTTCGGTCAGGAACACCCGGCCCCGTGGCGCCCCCACCCCGAGGAGAGCGAAGAAGCTCGGGGTCGCCGCCATGGCCGACACGGGCTCGGAGATGTCCTCTCCCCGGAGAGCCAGGTTCCGGGGCTCCACGGCGGCCCACTCCGAGAGGGTCCGGCTCCGCTCGGAGAGGTCCGCCCAGGTGGGCAGAGAGGCTGAGATGTTGCCCGACAGCTGCCGCTGATCGTCCCGGCGCTCCCCGAGGAGGACGATGCGCTCCGGCCGGTCGTAGGGTAGGGGACGGAAGAGGAAGGCGTCCACCATGCTGTAGACGGCCGTGTTTCCTCCGATCGCCAGCCCCAGGGAGATGACCGCGGCGGCGGAGATCCCCCACCGCTTCCGGAGCGAGCGGACTGCGAACCTGAGATCGTGGGCGTAGTCGTGCATCTGTCCTCCTCATCCCCTCTCGGGTCGTGGCCGGGGCGGTAGGCCGTCGGGCTGTGTGCCGTGGGCCGCGTGGCGGCGAATCGGGGCCACGCCGACGCCCCGGGCCGGTCCTCGCGACCGTACGATGAGGCCGCCCGGGGATCGCCGTTAAGGCAGAAGACGCGAACGAGCCGCCAGGAGGGGTGAGCGGGACGAAATGGGGGACGAGCGGCAGGACGCAGGGCGGGGATCGACCCTCCCGACCCGAGCCGGCCCCCGGCACATCGCTCCGGTTCCGGGGTCCCTGGCAGCATGTCCGCGAGCCCGGCCCCACGTCTGCTGATCGCAACCCACGACGCCGTCATGCGCCTCGACTCCGACGGCCAGACCCTGGAGCCGGCGGAGATGCCGGCGGGCAGGCGCCCCACCTGCCTGGCCCCGGCTCCCCGGAAGCCGGAAACAGCGTGGTGCGGCACCCGGGAGCACGGTGTCCTCCGGAGCGACGACGGAGGCCGAAGCTGGGCGTCCGCGGGTCTGGATGGTGAGCGGGTCACCGCGGTGTCCCCTTCCCCGCTGGAGCCGGACGTGGTCTGGGCCGGAACCGAGCCCAGCGCGGTCTGGCGCACCGGGGACGCCGGGGAGTCCTGGAAGCTCGCCGAGGGCCTCGCCGCTCTACCGTCTTCCTCGGAGTGGTCCTTCCCCCCCAGGCCCGAGACCCACCACGTGCGCTGGATCGCGTGTCATCCCGCCCGGGCCGGTCGGCTGTGGGTGGCGATCGAGGCCGGCGCCCTCGTCTCCACGGACGACGGGGGTCGGACGTGGAGGGACAGGGTCCCGGGCGGGCCCAGGGACACCCACGAGCTCGCCGTGCACCCCGACCGCCCCGACACCCTCCGGATCGCGGCCGGGGACGGCTACTTCGAGAGCGAGGACGGCGGCCGCACCTGGGTCACGCCCATGTCGGGCCTGGAGGTCGGCTACCTGCGGAGCGTCGCGATCGATCCCGGCGACCCGGAGGTGGTGCTGGTGTCGGCGGCTTCCACGGCCCGCTCCGCGTACGTGGCCGGGCGCTCGGACGGACGTCTCTACCGACGCGTGGGACGGGGCCGGTGGGAGGCCGTGGATGCGGGCCGGCCCCATCCCCCGGACACGATCGCGCCCCTCCTGACCTCGGGCTCGGCGCCGGGCGAGCTGTGGGCCGCGGACGAGCGGGGCGCGCACCGCTCCACGGACGGGGGGCGGAGCTGGGAAGCCGTGGCCCCGTTGGAGGAGACCCCAGACCACCTCAGGGGTCTGGCGATCCTCGTCGAGCCCTGAGGGACGGGTCGGAGGCCGTCCCGCGTCGGAGCCCTCGGGTGGGGCGTCCCCTCGACCCCGCGAACGCCTCCATGGGCCTCCTCGCTTCAGGGATGGTAGTTCACCAGGGGGAGCACCCGCCACGACGGCTTGTTCCAGGCGATGTTGACCAGCCCGACCTGCACGCCGTGGAGCTCGCGGGTGATGTTGAGGACGCCGATCGCGAGGCCGCGCTGCTCGCCCTGCACGTGGTTGAAGGCGGCCACCGTGACACCGCGGAGAAGCCCCCCTTCGGTGATGCGGGCGTAGGCCAGGGCGAGGGCCACCCCCGCCACCTCCCGGCCACCGACGCCGAACCCGGCCACGGCTACCCCCGTGAGGCGGCCAACGCCCACGCCCACACCCCCCACGCCGAGGCCCCTCAGCTCTCCGCCGGCTCCCACGCCGACACCGCCCACGACCGCACCCGTCACGTCACCGCCCACGCCCACGCCCAGACCCCCCACCGCGGCTCCGGTGAGGTTGCCGCCTCCTCCCACACCCAGGCCGCCCAGGAGGAGCCCCTTCACCTCCCCGCCGGCCCCGGCCCCTACGCCGCCGATCATGATCCCGGTCAGGTCCTGTCCGGCTCCGATCCCCACGCCGCCGACGGCGATCCCTCGGACGTCTCCCCCGGCTCCGGCCCCTACGCCGCCCAGCATGACGCCGTCCATCCGGTCCCCGGCCCCGACTCCCACGCCGGCGAACGCGATCCCCCGAACGTCCCTGCCTGCGCCGATCCCTAGGGGAGCGAGGCCGATCCCGGTGAACCTCTCCTCGGCCCCCACGCCCACGCCGAGCCCGAGCCCGGCGACCCGGGCCCCTCCCGTGACCGGGACACCCAGGGCCAGGCCCTTCACGGTCCCCCGGATTCCCTCCCGGGGTGTCCAGATCGTGGCGTTGATCCCCCGGACCCGCTCGAGCTCGTCGTCCCTGAAGTTCAGCCGGAGGCCGTCGATGCGGGGCACGTCGCCGATCCCGATACCCACGTCCCCCACGGCGATCTTGACGCCCTGGGCCGGAATCCCCCGGGGAAGGACCAGGACGAGGAGAGGGAGCGCGCGAAGGAGGAATCGTGTCATCGGCGCCTCCCCGTCGTCCGAGCTCGAATCCGTGTTCCCGCGACGGGCACTACGGGACGCCGCGGCCGGCGGTTTCGGAGCCGGCCCGGGGTCGAGGACGCAGGAGCCGCGAAACGACTCCCCCGCTGGGAGGTAGCGGGGTGAACCTACCGGAGGGATGCAGACCGAGAGTGGGAACGCCCGGACGGGCGGTGGACTCACCGTTCTCTCAAGTGATGACAGAGCGTGCTCCGCAGCTCGGCGAGGGCCGCGGTCATCTGGTTGGAGACGGTCTGGGGCGAGATCTCCATCGCCTCGGCGATCTCCCGATGGGTGAGACCGTGGAAGCGGGAGAGGACGAATACCTCCCGGCGTCGCTCGGGGAGCGCCTCGATCGCCGCCTCGACCTCGGCCCGCAGCGAGGCGGCCTCCAGGGCTTCGTCGGGTCTCCGGGGCGGGTCTTCCCGGGCCCTGGTCACCCCGCACAGGTCGTCGTGGCGACGCGCGGTCCTCTGGTCACGACGCGCGTTGAGAGAGAGGTTCCGTACGATCCGGTAGAGGTAGGCACTCACGGAGCCGCCGGAGTTCCAGTCGTCCCGCTTCATCCAGAGCCGGATGAAGCTGTCCTGGACGACGTCCTTGGCCGGGTCCCGACCGCCCACGAATCCCGCCGCGTACCCGACGAGGGAGGACCAGTACCGATCCACGAGGATTCGCAGCGATCCCCGGTGGCCGTGCCGGATCCGCTCCATGAGAGCTTCGTCCGAGCGCCCCTCGTCGGTGGGCCCCGCTATCTTCCAGGCGGGCCAGCTCCCGTGCCGGGCCTCGTGGCCGTTCTTCCTCGTGTCCGGGCCGCCGGGCCGCGGCGGCACCGAACTCGACCCGGAGTCGGGATCGAACCCCCAGGACGGACTCACCAAAGCACGGCTCGCAGGAATGGAATGTTGGCTGTTCGTTATCCATAGTACGGCGGGACCTTCCGGGCAACAACACGCTCCGCCGGGAGATCCCCGGGGCTCCCCCGGCGCCGTCGCCTCAGCCCATCCCGCGGGACCGGCCGAGCATCCGACCGCGACGTCGTCGCAATAGTAGTCAACATCGTCCCGGCGTGTTGAAAGGAAGGTAGAGGATCGCCGCTCGGCGGGCCGAAAGGGCCGAGCCGAGCGGAGTCCCCCGCCTCCCCTCCGCACCGGTGTGCCCGTCTCGCCCGGGCGCTTTCGCTCGGGTGCGGCCGCGACCGTTATTCATGGATGCCGGGGACGCCTCCGAGCACCGACGACCGATTCCTCCTGACGGAGAGAAGACGATGATTCGCCAGATGGGGCAGAAGAGGATGAGCTGGCTCCTTGCGGCCGCTCTCCTCCTCCCCGGGCTCGCCGATCTGTCCGCGCAGATGCCGCACCAGGACGGCTCGGAAATCACCGTGGCGCTGACCGGGGACGCGATCATCTCAAGGGCCCTGTCGGTCTACGACGAGCCGGCCTTCCTGGAGCTCCGGGACCTGATCGGGAACCAGACCGCCGCCTTCACGAACGCCGAGATCCTCTTCCTGGACTACGACGACCCCGGCGTGATCCCGGCGGCCCAGAGCGGCGGGACCTACATGAGGGCCGATCCCGAACTGGCGAAGGAGCTGGCCTGGATGGGCTTCGACATGGTGAGCCTGGCGAACAACCATACCATGGACTTCGGAGCCGGGGGGCTCCGGGCCAACAAGCGCTCGATCGAAGCCGCCGGACTGATCCAGGCGGGGGCGGGGGAGCACCTGGCGGAGGCTCGATCTCCCGCCTATCTGGAGACCGCCGGAGGCCGGGTCGCGCTCATCTCCGTGGCGTCCACATTCGCGGACTTCGGCCGAGCCGGCCGTCAGCGGAAGGATTTTCGGGGCCGTCCCGGGCTCAGCCCGATCCGGTACGAGACGATCTACACCGTGCCGGGCGGGCACTTCGACCGGATGCGGGAGATCGCCGAGGAGCTGGACGTCGGGGACGTCGAAGACGACGAGATCCGATTCCGGGGGGAGATCTACAGGAGGGGCTCGTCGTTCGGCGAGACCACCCGGCCGCACGAGGGTGACCTGGCCGAGATCGTCGAACAGGTGCGGGACGCCAAGCGCCAGGCGAACTGGGTCGTCGTCAGCAGCCACTCCCACGAGAGCGCCGGCAGCCGGGACGTGCCGGCGGACTTCATCCGGGAGTTCGCCCGGGCCACGATCGAGGCCGGCGCCGACGTCTGGGTCGGGCACGGGCCCCACGTCCTGCGCGGCGTGGAGATCCACCGCGGAAGGGCGATCCTCTACAGCCTCGGCGACTTCATCTTCCAGAACGAGACGGTCAAGCTCCAGCCGGCCGACAACTACGAGCGCTACGGACTCGGCAACGAGCACCTGCCCTCCGAGTTCTACGACACGCGGGAAAACCGGTCGGGCGGGGGATTTCCGGTGAACCCCCTGATCTGGGAGGGCGTGGTGGCCGTCACCGACTTCCGTGGAGGCGAGCTGGCCGAAGTGCGCCTCCACCCCGTGACCCTGGGTCACGGCCTTCCCAGGCCCCAGCGCGGACGGCCGCTCCTGGCCAAGGGAGATCTCGGGGAGAAAATCCTCGGCGACATCCAGCGCCTCTCGGAGCCCATGGGCACGAGGGTCGTGATCGAGGACGGCGTGGGTGTGATCCGGGTGCAGGCCGTCTCCACGAACGACGGGCGGCCCTGAGGGCGCGCCGGTGTCGACACGCCCCGGAACGCCTCCGCCGTCCCCCAGCCCCGGCGGGGAGACAGGCGACGCGGTGACGATCGAGCGGAGAGACTTCCTCAAGGCGCTGGCCGCGGGCGCAGTCCTGGGAGGCGACGGGCTGGTGCGGGGCGCCCTCGGGACCGAGGCGGTCCGGGCGCACGAGAGGAGGCGCTCCGGTCAGGAGCTCGACCTCGACGACCTCTTCGACGAGGCGATCGTCATCGACTCCCTGGCGGTGGGTCACCAGTGGGACGCGGAAAGCTACCGGGCGATCGAGCGCTCCGGATACACGGGAATCCAGACGACCCTCTCCAGCACCAACCTGGAGGTGGCCGTCCAGGCGCTCGCCGAGTGGAACCGGAGGATCGCCGAGAACCCGGAGAGGCTCGTGAAGGCCACCTCGGCCGCCCGGATCGAGGAGGCGAAGCGCACAGGCAGGATGGCCGTCATCTTCGGCTTCCAGAACGCCACGATGGTCGAGGACGACGTGGACAACCTGGACGTCCTCTACGACCTGGGCACCCGCTGCATCCAACTCACCTACAACTCCCGCAACCTCCTGGGCGACGGCTGCACCGAGCGGACCCAGGCCGGGCTCTCGGACTTCGGCGTGGCGGTGGTGGAGCGCATGAACGAGCTGGGGATCGTGGTGGACCTCTCCCACTGCGGCGTGGGCACCACCGCCGACGGGATCGAGGTGAGCCGCGCGCCGGCGTGCTTCACCCACACCATGTGCGAGGCCCTCTACCCGGACCATCCCCGGGCCAAGACCGACGAGCAGATCCGGGCGATGGCGGACCGGGGAGGAGTGATGGGGGTGGCGGCCCTGGGATACTTCGTGGGCCCCGACCCGGGTCCCGGGGGCGAGACCGGACTGGACGACTACCTGGATCAGATCGACCACGCGGTGAACGTGGCCGGCATCGACCACGTGGGCCTGTGCACCGACTTCCAGCTCCGGGGGATCGAGCCCTGGGCGACCCGGGAGACGTGGTACGAGCCCAGGCTCAGGAGCTTCAAGCCGTCCTACAACGTGCGCTGGCCCCCCTGGATCCCCGAGCTGGACGTGCCGGAGCGCTTCCGCAACGTCACCCACGGGCTCGCGGACCGGGGGTACCGGCCCGCCGAGATCGAGAAGATCCTGGGCCGGAACTGGCTGGGCTACTTCCGCGAGGTCCTCGGCGCGTAGTGTCCACGCCCATCCCCGCTCCCGCGTCCGGACGGCGGGGTCGGCGAGCAGGACCCGTGGCCCGCTCGCTGCTCGTCCCGGCCGCCCTCCTGGCCGCGGCGTGCGCCGACTCCGGCTCGGCCGACGGCTCCCGTGAGGCCGCCGCTTCGCCCCTCGCCGACGAGCGGATCGCGGCCCTCGAGCGGCTGGTCGGCAACAGCCCCGACGGAGTCATCGCCTTCCTCAGCACCGAGGCCGGCGGACTCGTCCTCATGGATCCCACCAGCGGGCGGACCGAGTACGTGACGAAGGGCTTCACGCCGGAATGGTCCCGGAACGGCCGGGCCCTCTCCTACATGTGGGAGGGGCGAATCTACCTCGTGGAGACGGACGCCTGGAGCGCACGGCGGCTTCCCGTCGCGCCCTTCCCCTTCGATCCGCCCTTCCAGGTGCGGCCGGTCCTCTCGCCCGACGGGGAGCAGATCGCCTACGGCCGCTACGGGGGGATCGTCCTCTCGGATCTGACGGGAGCCGAGGCGTCGTACCTGACGCCACCGAGCGCCGGCGACGATCTGATGCCCGCGTGGTCCCCCGACGGACGCCGCATCGCCTTGGTCCGCCGGGGTGACATCCACGTGATGGACGCGGACGGGTCGGGCATGGCGAACCTCACCGGGGACGGGGCGGGAAATCGGGACCCCGAGTGGTCCCCGGCGGGAGATCGGATCGCCTACAGCTCCGGGAGAGGGGGGGACCGGAAGATCTGGACGATCCTCGCAGACGCCTCGGTGCGTCGCGTGGTGACCGCCGGGGCGGATACGGAAGCCCAGCGTCACTTTCACCCCAGCTGGTCACCCGACGGGTCCCGAATCGTCTTCGAGGGATGGGGGGCGGAGGGACGCCCTTCCGCCGAGCTCTACGTGGTGGAGGTGGAGGGAGGAGAAGTCCGTCGGCTCACCGAGAGCCCGGGCTTCGACGGCCGGCCCAGCTGGGGATCGGTCCGAGGGGCGGACCGGGGGCAGAGCGAGGAGGGGATCATCGGATCCGGACGCCCGCGTCGACCTGGAGCTTGATTTGCATGAAGAGCTCGCGAACGTAGTCGCGATACATCGGGGTCGCCGGAATCGTGCTCCAGGCCGCGCCCGGGGCGAGACCGGTGGCATCGGCCACGCCCCGGACCTGGTTGTCGGCCCGGACCCTCAGGGTATAGGTGTTTCCGCCGCCCTTTCTCGCGACGAGGAAGAGACGGGTTCGAGCGCGGTCCGCGCCCTGGTCGGCCTCGTCCTCGAAGGGCGCGCGGGCCCGCCAGCTCGTCTCGAACGACACGGTCCGGGCGGTTCTCCGGGTCCGGCGAATCGAGAAGCCGTTCTCGCCGACGATGTCGGGGAGCTCCACGACCACGTCCCGGAAGGTGGCGCGACCGATCGTCGACTCCACCGAGCTCTGGTTCAGGGACCCGGACCCGCTGGCGCACGCGGCCGAGACGAGAAGGACCGCAGCCGCGAGCAGAGGGACCGGGGAGCCGGGCAGGAACCGATTCGACGGCGCCCCCGGCGTCGGGGGAGTCCGGGAGTGCGCCCGCACCGGCGACGAGGGTCTGCGCGCGCGGGGGAAAATGCCAGTCATCTTCGGTCTCCCATCGATGTGCCGGTCTATTAGTACTCGGGTCCACATCCCGGGTGCCACCCCCGCTGGAACGGGGGGCGCGGGTCGCGCCCGACCCGCTCGAGAGCGAAATCGAACACACAGAAACGAGGAAGGAAGATCCATGAGGACGTTCGCGACGATCTCTCTATGCGTGCTGACCCTGGCGTCCGGAGGAGCCGACCCTCTCGCGGGCCAGGCCGGGGAAGAGCCCTTCGACCTCCTGATCGTGGGAGCGAGGGTCATCGACGGGACGGGCAACCCCTGGCACTACGCCGACGTCGGGATCCGGGACGGGAGGATCGCCCGGGTGCGCGAGGTCCTGGGCGGAGCGCCCGCGGCACGGACGATCGACGCCACGGGAAGGTACGTCGTGCCCGGATTCATCGACCTCCACTCCCACGCCGGCGACAGCGGGGAGGGCTCCCGGGGGCTCACCGATCCCGACCCCCGCTACCGGGCGGCGCCCGGCCTGGTGAGCCAGGGTCTCACGACCCTGGTCGCGAACCAGGACGGGGGCGGGCCGTGGCCGATCGGGGAGCAGCTGGCCGCGCTCCGGGAGCTGGGAACCGGGCCGAACACGATCGTCCTCGTCGGCCACGGCACGGTGCGGTCCGAGGTCATGGGCGACGACCACCGCAGGGAGGCCACCCCCGCCGAGATCGACCGGATGAAGGCCCTGGTCCGCAGGGGAATGGAGGAGGGCGCGTGGGGCCTCTCGGGCGGCTACGAGTACGTGCCGATGCGCTGGGCGACCACCGACGAGAGCGTGGCCCTGGTNNACGGGGTCTACATCGTCCACGAGCGGGCGTCGGGACGGCAGCCGATGTGGTGGTGGCCCAGCATGGGAGACCCTCCCCACATCACGATGCTCGACGCGGTCCTGGAGACGATCGAGGTGGCGGAGCGTACCGGGGTCACCTCGGTCGAGACGCACATCAAGGCCCGGGGAAGCCGGTACTGGGGCAGCAGCGGCCCGATCATCCACCAGATCGACCGGGCCCGGGAGCGGGGAGTGAGCATCTGGGCGGACCAGTACCCGTACAGCACCACCGGCTCCGACGGGGCCATGGTCCTCATCTCCCCCTTCGTCCGGGAGGCGGCCCGTGCGGCCGCCGGCGAGGGCGAAGAGCCGAACTACACCGCCGCTCTGCGGCGACACCTGGAGGACCCCGCCGACGCCGAGCGGATCCGGCGGGACATCGAGTACGAGATGTATCGCCGGGGCGGGCCGGCCAACATCCTCGTGGTGGACCATCCCCGGGAGGGCTGGGTGGGGAAGACCCTCCTCCAGCTCGCCGACGAGCTGGGCCGCACCCCCGTGGAGACCGGGATCGCCCTCCAGACCGAGGGAGACCCGAACCGTCCCGGGGGAGGCCAGATCCGGGGCTTCTCCCTCTCGGAGATGGACGCGGAGAACTACATGGCCCAGCCCTGGCTGGCCACCGCCACCGACGCGGGGATCGCCCTCCCCGGGGACGGCTTCATCCACCCCCGCTACTACGGGACCTTCCCCCGCAAGATCCGGCGCTACGTCATGGAGCGGGGGGTGATCAGCCTCGAGTTCGCGATCCGGTCGATGACCTCGCTGCCGGCCCAGATCCTGGGGCTCGACGACCGGGGTGTGCTGAGGGAGGGAAGCTGGGCCGACGTGGTGGTCTTCGACCCCGACGAGATCGAGGACCGCTCCGAGCCCCTGCACCCCTACCGGAAGGCCGAGGGCATCGAGTTCGTGCTGGTGAACGGGGAGTTCGTGGTGGAGAGCGGAGAGACGACCGACGCCCTCCCCGGCCGGGTTCTCACGCCCTCCGGCCAGGGCCGTGGGCCCGCCACCGACGACGGCCGCGAGGAATGAGCGCAGCGCCCCCGGGGAGGAGGGCGGCCCGGCGCCGGGCGGATGGTAGTCGTCCCGGGGTCGGCGTGTTCTGAGGGCAGTAGGCCCGCGCTCCCGCCGGACCGTCCCGATCGGGCCGGGGGGAGCGCTCTGCTTTCGGGGGCCACGGCGTGGGAGCGCCTCCGGGCGTTCTCCCCGCCGTGGTCCGGGGAGAGTGGGTTGACCCTTGCCGGGCGGTGGGAATGAACGACGCTACGAAGGCGGCTTCCGGGAAGCTCCGTCGAATCGCGGTCTCCTGGCTGATCCTCTCCCTCCTCGTTCCGGTCACCCCGGCCCGGGCCCAGGAGGTCCAGGGAGCCGAGGGGCGATACCTGGAGGCGAGCGGCGACATCACCATGGCCCTGGCGGGCGACGCCATCATCACCCGCAGGATGTCGATCTTCGACGAGCCCGACTTCCTGTCCATGGTGGACGTCGTCCGGGAATCCACCGTCTCGATCGTGAACCTGGAGATGCTCTTCCACGACTACGGACCGGAGATCCTGCCGGCGACCTCCAGCGGCGGAGCGTACATGACCGCCGACCCGGGCCTCGCCCACGAGCTGAGCTGGATGGGCTTCGACATGGTCGCCCTGGCCAACAACCACAGCTTCGACTGGGGGATCGGCGGGATCGAGTCCACCCGGGCGGCGATCGCGGCCGCCGGGATCGAGGGAGCCGGCACTGGGGCGAACCTGGCCCTGGCCCGGGCGCCCGCCTACCTCCAGACCCGGGGCGGTCGGGTCGCGCTGATCTCCGTGGCGTCCACCTTCTCGCCTCAGTCCCGGGCGGGCTCCCAGCGCAAGCACATCCGAGGACGGCCGGGGCTGAACCCTCTCCGGCACACGACCACCTACGAGGTCCCGCCCGAGGACTTCGCTGCAGTGCGCCGAATGAAGGACGCCCTGGGCGTGCGGCGCGGGGAGGAAGCCGATGCCGTGGAGTTCCTCGGCGCCACCTTCCGGCGCTCCGATCGGGCCGCCGTGGTCACCCGTCCCCACGAGGGCGACCTGGCCGAGATCCTCCAGGAAGTGCGCAACGCCCGCAGGCAGGCGGACTGGGTCGTGGTGACCAGCCACTCCCACGAGGGGGCGGAGAGCCGCTTCGTCCCGGCCCGCTTCGTGGTGGAGTTCGCCCGAGCGGTGGTGGACGCCGGCGCCGACGTCTTCTTCGGCCACGGGCCCCACGTCCTCCGCGGCGTGGAGATCTATCAGGGTCGGCCGATCTTCTACAGCCTGAGCAACTTCATCTTCCAGAACGAGACCCTCGACTTCCAGCCCGGCGACAACTACCGGGCGTGGAACCTTCCTGCCGACGCCCTGGTGGCCGACTTCCACGACCGCCGGGCCGAGGAGGGACGGGACTGGCTGGCCGACCAGCCCAACTGGGAGAGCGTGATCGCGTCTCCGATCTTCCGCGACGGGGCTCTCCAGGAGGTCGTGCTCCATCCGATCGACCTGGGATATGGCCTGGAGCGCTCGCAGATCGGCCGACCCATGCTCGCCCGGGGGGCCCTGGCCCGGAAGATCATCGAGCGGATGCAGGAGCTCTCCGAGCCCTTCGGCACCCGGATCGAGCTCGACGGCGAGGTGGGCCGGATCCGCGTGGGTCGAGGGGCGCGAAGCTCTTCGAGGCGATGACCGGAAAGAGGAGCCCGACGCGTCGTCGTCCGGGACGCGAGCCCCCACGCCTCGAACGCGGGCCCAAGAGGAGGAGAACCCTCATGAGCGTGTGCGATCGATCACCGCGCGGACGGTCCGGCGGGGGGGAGCGGGCGCTGTCCGCCGTGCTCGTGGCCCTGGTGGTGGCCGTGGGCCACTCCCTCGGGCCCGTTCCGGCGACGGGTCAGGCGATGGACGTCCCCGACGCCTACCTCGATGGGCTCGAATACCGGCTGATCGGTCCCTACCGCGGGGGCCGCTCGGTGGCCGTGGCCGGACACCCCACCGAACCCCTCGTCTACTACTTCGGATCCACGGGGGGCGGCGTATGGAAGACCGACGACGCCGGCCACCGCTGGCGCAACGTCTCCGACGGGCACTTCCGGACCGGCTCGGTAGGGGCGATCGCGGTCGCTCCTTCCGACCCCGAGATCGTCTACGTCGGGATGGGAGAGGCGTGCATGCGGGGCAACAACTCCCACGGAGACGGCGTCTACCGCTCGGCCGACGGAGGGGCGACCTGGGAGCACCTGGGACTCGAGGACACGCGGCACATCGCCCGGGTCGTGGTCGATCCCCTGGACCCGGACGTGGTCTACGTGGCCGCTTTCGGCCACGCCTGGGGCCCCAACGAGGAGCGCGGGATCTACCGCTCGACCGACGGTGGCGCGAGCTGGGAGCGGCTCCTCTTCGTGAGCCCGGACGCGGGCGCGATCGACCTGGTGATGGATCCCACCGATCCCTCGGTCCTCTACGCGGCCATGTGGGAGTTCCGGCGGTATCCGTGGGGCCTGCGGGCCGCCGGTCCGGGAACTGGCCTCTTCCGCAGCGCCGACGGGGGGGAGAGCTGGGAGGAGATCACCCGGGCTCCCGGGCTACCGGACGGTGAGAACCGGGGCCGGATCGGGGTCACCGTCTCGCCCGCGGACCCCGACCGTCTCTGGGTGATCATCGAGGCCGAAGACGACCAGACCGGGGTGTACCGCTCCGACGACCGGGGAGCCACCTGGACCCTCGTGAGCGACCGGGCCGAGCTCCTCCAGCGCCCCTGGTACTTCGCCCACATCCACGCGGATCCCCGGGACCGGAATACCGTCTACGTCCAGAACACCCGCCTCTGGAAGTCCACCGACGGAGGACGCACCTACACGCGCATCGACACCCCTCACGGGGACAGCCACGACCTCTGGATCGACCCCGCCGACCCGGCCCGGATCATCGAGGCGAACGACGGGGGAGGCACGGTCTCCAGGGACGGGGGCCGGTCGTGGTCGTCGATCTACAACCAGCCCACGGCCCAGTTCTACCACGTGACCACGGACGGGCAGTTCCCGTACCGGGTCTACGGCAACCAGCAGGACAACTCGACGCTCTCGATCCCGAGCCGCTCGGAGTTCGGGGCGATCGACGAGACCCAGCTCTACGCGGTGGGCGGAGGCGAGGACGGCTACACCGCGGTGGACCCCCGGGACCCGAACCTCGTCTACTCGGGCGACCACCACTGGATGACCCGCTACGACCACCGCACCAAGCAGGTCTCCTACATCTCGCCGTGGAACGAGATCTGGTGGGGATGGGGCGCCCGGGAGATCACGTACCGGTTCCAGTGGGTCTTCCCGATCCTCCTGTCGCCCCACGACCCGGACGTCCTGTACGCCACCTCCCAGCACGTCCATCGTTCCAGGAACGGGGGGAGGAGCTGGGAGATCGTGAGCCCCGATCTCACCCGGGCCGACCCCTCCACCCTGGAGCCGACCCCCGGCTGGGAGGACGATCCGGACACGGGCCCCTACTGGGGGCCGATCAAGCGCGACAACACCGGGATCGAGTGGTACGCCACGATCTTCGCCTTCGCCGAGTCCCCGCTCCGGGAAGGTCTGCTCTGGGCGGGCTCCGACGACGGGCTGATCCACGTCTCCCGGGACGGGGGCGGGAGCTGGGAGGACGTCACCCCGGCCGGGCTCCCGGAGTTCACCATGATCAGCATCCTGGAGCCCTCGCCCCACGACCCGGCGGCGGCGTATGTGGCGGGAACCCGCTACAAGCTCGACGACCCCCGGCCCTTCCTCTACCGGACGAGCGACTACGGCGCGAGCTGGACCAGGATCACCGACGGCATACCGGCCGACGACTTCACCCGGGTGATCCGGGCGGACCCGGCGCGTGCCGGGCTCCTCTACGCCGGGACCGAGACCGGCGTCTACCTCTCCTTCGACGACGGACGGAGCTGGCGGCCCTTCCGGATGAACCTCCCGGTCGTCCCGGTCCGGGACCTGGTGGTGAAGGGCGGGGATCTGGTCGTCGCCACCCACGGCCGCTCCTTCTGGATCTTCGACGATCTCCACGTCGTGCGGCAGATCACGGACGAAGTCGTGGCCTCGGGCGTCCATCTCTTCCGGCCCGACAGAACGGTCCGCTTCCGGGAAGGGGTCGTGCGCTCTCCCCTCAGGGGGGAGAGCCCCCCGGGTGCGGTCGGCGAGAATCCTCCGTCAGGCCTCCGGGTCCACTACTACCTGGCCGAAGAGCCCTCCGGGGAAGTGACCCTCGAGTTCCGGGAGGCGGGAGGGACGGTGATCCAGACCTTCTCGAGCGCTCCGGAGGAGGAGGATCGGGCCGGCGTGCCGGCCGAGGCCGGCCTCAACCGCTTCGTCTGGGACACCCGCTACCCCGGGCCCCTGGAGATCCCCGGCGCGATCTACCGCCGCTACGACCCCACGGGCCCCCTGGCTCCGCCCGGGAGCTACGAGGTCGCCCTCACGGTGGGCGGGCGGACCCACACCCGGCCCGTGGAGATCGTGAAGGACCCGCGGCTCGAGACCACCCGGGCCGGCTTCGACGAGCTCCACGAGTTCCTGATCGCGGTCCGGGACGAGATCACCTCGACCCACGAGACCGTCCTCGAGATCCGGGAGCTGCGCGCGAGCGTCCGGGAGGCGCTGGAGGGGGGCCGGCTCGCGGCCGGCGACCGGGCCGATGCCGAGAAGGTGATCGACGACCTCTACATCATCGAGGAGAAGCTGATCCAGTTCCGGGCCGAGGCGACCCAGGACCTGATCGACTTCCCGGTGCGCCTCAACGACAAGCTCTCCACCCTCTTCACGCTGGTCGAGATGTCCGACGAGCCTCCGGCCGAGCAGGACTACGACCTCTTCCGGAGCCTGCGGCAGCGGGTGGACGAGCAGCAGCGCCGCTTCCAGGGGCTCGTGGACGGCACGGACTGGTCCCGGCTCGGCGTCACCGCCGAGCGCGACCGCGACGGACGCTGAGCCCCCCGGGTCTTGCGCCCGGCAGAGGCCGCGAAACCACACACCCGAGCTCTTCCATGGCCACGACAGCCGAGAGACGTCCCGTAGCCCCCGCGCCGGCGGCGCGGCGCCGCGTCCGTCCAGCGCGGCGCGCCGTGCCCGCGCTCCTCTCCCTGGCCCTCTCGGTCCCCTTGACCACCCTGGGCGCCCAGGATCTCGCCTCCCACCTCAACGGCTCGGTCCGCTACCGGCACATCGGGCCGGAGGGGAATCGGGCGGACGCCGCGGTGGGCGAGCCTGGAAATCCCCTGGTGGCGTACGTCGGTGCCGCGTCCGGGGGCATCTGGCGGACGATGGACGGAGGCGACAGCTGGGAGCCGATCTTCGACGATACGGACGTCTCCTCCGTCAACGCGCTGGCGGTGGCACCCACGGCACCGAACGAGGTGTGGGCCGGGACGGGCGAGACCTTCATCATCCGGGAAGGGCTGTCGATCGGGAACGGCGTGTGGAAGTCCACGGATCGGGGTGAGACGTGGAGACACGTGGGGTTGGAGCGCACGGGGCGGATCAGTGAGATCGTGGTCCACCCTCGGGACCCCGACGTGATCTACGCCTGCGCCCTGGGCAGTGGCTGGGAGTCCCAGGAGGAGCGGGGCGTCTATCGGACCTCCGACGGGGGCGACACCTGGGAGAGGGTCCTGGCCGTGGACCGGGAGACGGGATGCTCGGATCTCGCGATCGATCCCAACGATCCGGAGACGCTGATCGCGGGGATGTGGCAGCTCTCGATCAGGACGTGGAACCTGGCCAGCGGCGGCCCCGGCGGCGGGATCTTCGTGACCCGCGACGGAGGAGACACCTGGACGCAGGTCCGGGGACGCGGGATGACGACGGACCCGATCGGAAAGAGCTCCGTCGCCATCGCCCGCACCACCTCCCGGATGTACGCGCTCCTGGTGGAGGACGTCTCGCCGGCGCTCTATCGGTCCGACGATCGTGGTCGGACGTGGACGCTGGTCAACCGGAGCCAGAAGATGTCGGACCGTTCGTTCTACTACACCGACATCGCGGTGGCCCCCGACGACGAGAACCGAGTCTACTTCCAGTCGATTCGACTGCAGATGTCGATCGACGGGGGGGAGAGCCTCGTCGAAGATCCGCCGGGAGGATCCTTCCCGGGCGGCCTCTTCGACACCCACCGCCTCTGGATCGACCCCACGGATCCGGCCCGGATCCTGGTGGCCGACGACGGAGGCGCCGGCCTCAGCCTCAACCGAGGAGAGACGTGGGAGCGGGTCCGGCTGCCGATCGCCCAGATGTACGACGTGTACACGGACAACGCCGTCCCCTACCACGTCTACGCCAATCGCCAGGACGGCCCCTCCTACCGGGGTCCGAGCAACAGCCGGACCCGAGGGGGCATCACCCTCTCCCTCTGGCACTCGGTGGGCGGGGGGGAGAGCGGCTACGCGGTTCCGGACACCACGACCAACCGGATCGTGTGGTCGGGCTCCTTCGACGGAACCCTGGAACGCTTCGACCTGACCACCATGCAGGCCCGGAGCGTGCGGGTCTGGCCCGAGACCGAGGACGGCTGGTCGCCCGCGGACCTCAAGTACCGCTGGAACTGGACCTTTCCGATCGCGATCTCGCCCCACGATCCCGCCCTGGTCTACGTCGGGAGCCAGCTCGTCCACGTCACCCGCGACGGCGGCCAGAGCTGGAGCGAGCTGAGCCCCGACCTCACGCAGGACGACGAGGCGCGGCAGATGAAGTCCGGCGGGATGGTCTACGACATCATCGGTACCTTCATCTGGGGCACGCTCTGGTCGATCGCCGAGTCCCCCGTTCAGGAGGGGGTGATCTGGACCGGGAGCAACGACGGCCTCGTCCACGTCACCCGCGACGGCGGGGACACCTGGGAAAACGTGACGTCCAACCTTCCCGACCTGCCGCCGGACGGGAAGATCAGCCGCGTCGAGCCGTCCCACTTCGACGTCGCCACGGCGTACGCCACCGTCGACCGCCACATGCTCGGCGACTACGAGCCGTACCTCTACAAGACGACCGACTTCGGAGGGAGCTGGAACCGTATCGACGCGGGGATCCCCCGCTCGACCTTCAGCTACCTCCACATCGTCCGGGAGGACCCGAACCGGGCGGGAGTGCTCTACGTGGGCACGGAGAATCGGGTCTACGTCTCCACCGACGACGGGGCACACTGGAGCTCCCTCCAGCTCAACATGCCCCCGGCACCCGTCTACTGGCTGACCGTTCAACCGCACTTCGACGACCTCGTGGTCGCGACCTACGGGCGCGGGATCTGGATCCTGGACGACGTGGCCACGGTCCGGGAGCTCGCTCCCGGGGTGCTCGACGGCCCGGCGCACCTCTTCCGGCCCCGGGACGCCTACCGCTTCCGCCGCATCGAATCCCGGGTGAGCGCCGACAACGTCCACGTCGTGGGAGAGAACCCTCCCTACGGCGCCAACCTGGACTACCATATGGCCGGAGCACCGGACGGGCCGGTCACTCTCACGATCCTGGACGCCTCGGAGCGTACCGTCCGGACCCTCGACGGGCCGGCGGAGCCGGGGGTGAACCGGGTCTGGTGGGATCTCCGCTATCCTCCGCCGAACGAAGTGGTGGTGCGGAGCCGGCCCCCCGAACGGCCCTGGATCGAGCTCGATCGGGACGGCACCCGGCCCTTCACCGCCCGCCACGTCATCCGGAACGGGCCCCTGGCGCCGCCGGGAGCGTACACGGTGGTCCTCCGGGTCGGAGAGGAGACGATGCGGCGCCCCCTGACCATCCGGAAGGACCCGCACTCGGCCGGATCGGTGGCCGACATCCGGGCCCAGGTCGCCCTGGGCCTGGAGATCCAGTCCGCCGCGGACGACGCGGTCGGGATGATCAACCGCCTCGAGTGGATCCGGAAGCAGCTCGCCGACCTCGAGGAGCTGGCGCGCTCCGGGCAGGTGGACGCCGAGGTGGCCGAGGCCGCCGACGAGCTCGCAGAACGGGCCGTGGCGGTGGAAGGAGGCTTCGTCAACGTGCACCTCGCCGACGGGCTCCGGGACTTCCACCAGGCAGAGACCCGCATCTTCGAGAAGCTGGGCTTCCTGGGCGCGGACGTGATCGACGCCAGCCTCGACTTCCCGCCCACCGACGCGCAGGGGGAGATGTTCGACGTTCTGTCCGAGCGCTTGCGAGCTCAGCGGTCGGTGTTCGAGGCCTTCATCCGGGAAGAGGTCACCCGCTTCAACGACCTCCTCGAACGACACCGGCTCCAGAGGCTGGTCACCGACGATCCGTGAGGACCGCCCGGCGCCCACGGGATCCCAGGACCCTCTTTCGACCCGGAGAACCTCGAGCCGACGTTCTTCCGGGCTCCGGACCCCGGAGACCGGGGCCGGGGCCCTACTCCACCGCCTGACCGGGGAGACGAATCACCCATGCACCTCGCCCGCTTTCCGAGACGCCGCTACACGGAGGGGGCCACACCCCTCCACCGCCTCGATCACCTGACCGAGAGGCTCGGCGGACCGAACCTCCACGTGAAGCGGGACGATCTCCTCGGTCTCGCCGGCGGCGGCAACAAGACCCGCAAGCTCGAGTTCGTGGTCGCCGACGCGATCGAGGAGGGCGCGGACACGCTCATCACCTGCGGATCGGTGCAGTCGAACCACTGCCGGCTCACCCTCGCCGCCGCGATCCGCGAGGGCCTCCGCTGCCAGCTCGTCCTCGAGGAGCGGGTTCCCGACAGCTACGATCCCGACGCCAGCGGCAACAACTTCCTCTATCGCCTCCTCGGCGTCGAGCGGACCGAGGTCGTGCCGGGAGGCACGGACCTGGAGGCCACCATGGAGGGGCTCGCCGACGAGCTGGCCGCCGACGGGCGGAAGGCGTACGTGATCCCGGGGGGCGCCTCCACGCCCCTGGGTGCCCTCGGCTACGTGGCCTGCGCCGAGGAGATCCTCGCTCAGGCCTTCGACGCCGGGCTCCGGATCGACCACGTGGTGTGCGCCAGCGGCAGCGGGGGCACCCACGCGGGCCTGCTCACGGGCTTCGTCGGCAACAACGCCGGCATCCCGGTGACCGGGATCAGCGTCCGCCATCCCCGGGAGGAGCAGGAAGAGAGCATCCTCCAGCTCGCCCGGGAGACCGCCGACTTCGTGGGCGTCCGGGAGGAGATCCCCGAGGACGCCGTGGTGGTGCGCGACGAGTACGTTGGGCCGGGCTACTCCCTGCCCACCGAGGAGATGGTGGAGGCCGTCCGCCTCCTGGCCCGGGTGGAGGGGCTCCTCCTGGACCCGGTCTACACCGGCAAGGCGATGGCCGGGCTCCTGGGCCTGACCGCCGAGGGGTACTTCGCTCCGGAGGAGAACGTCCTCTTCGTGCACACGGGGGGGGCTCCGTCCCTCTACGCCTTCCGCTCGGAGCTCGTCGGGTAGCACCCCGAACCCCTTACGGCCCGCCGGCCCGCCGGCGGAGAACGCCCGGGGAACGCCGTGTCCTCCGAACGAGGGGCCGACCGGGCCCGTGGCCCGCCTCAGGGCGTCCTGTAGATCTTCCCGTCCTTCATCACGAAGACGACCCGCTGGAACGCCTCCACGTCTTCCAGGCGATTGCCGTCCACCGCGACGATGTCGGCCAGAAGCCCCACCGCCAGGTCTCCGCGGTCGTCGAGGAAGAGCGCTTCCGCCGCCCGGCTCGTGGCGCTGATCAGGGCATCCTTCGGGGACTGCCCCGCCGCGTGGCGCCGCTGAAACTCGATCGCGGTGTTCCCGCTCCAGATCCACCCCGCGTTCGCGTCGGTGGAGAAGACGACCCGAACCCCCTTCCGCACCGCCTTGGCGAACACTTCGGTGCGGATGGGAAGGAACTCCCGGGTGTAGCGGAGCTGCTCCTCGTCGAAGCCGAAGCGTCCCCCGTGGTCGAGGTAGTACTCCGAGAGGTAGAGGTTCGGAGTGTAGTAGACGCCCTCCGCGCCGGCGAGGAGCCCGAGGGCGGCGGCGTCCATGAGGGCATCGTGCTCGATCGTCCGTGCTCCGGCCAGGATCGAGCGCCGGACCGCCTCGGCGGCGTGGGCATGGGCCGAGACCGGCGTTCCGTGCTCCCGGGCCTCGTCCACGAGCCACTCGAGCAGTTCCAGGGAGTAGACGGGGGTACCTCCCTCCCGGCTGCTGAGGGAGGCCCGGACCTTGATCCAGTCCACGCCCGCCACAACCTTCCCCCGCACCCACGTCCGCAGCGCCCGCTCGCCCGCCGGCGCCTCCCCCGCGGCCGCCCGGGGCCCGTCAGCCCCCGCCAGGATGTCGTCCTGGAGCCACTGGGCCGACACGGCCAGCCGGGGTCCGGGCACCAGCCCCTCGTCGACCGTGTCCCGGAGGGCGATCTCGCCGAAGTCCGGCCCTCCCAGGGAACGGGCGCTGGTGAAGCCGCCCATGAGCACGTGCCGGGCGTTCCGGGCACCGTAGAGGGCCGCCTTGGCGCGGCTCGCGCCGGGCTCGATATTCGCCGTGATGTGCACGTGGCCGTCGATGAGGCCGGGGAGGACGGTGTAGCCCGTGAGGTCGATGACGGGCCCGCCCCTCGGCTCCCGGGGCGAGGATTCCACGGAGACGATCTGGTTTCCGCGGATCCGGATCACGGGGTCCGCGATCTCGTTTTCCTCTCCGTCGACGGCCCGGTCCGAGATGATCACCACCTCCGGCCGCTCCTGTCCCACGGCCGGACCGGCGACGAGGAGAGCGGACAGCCCGAGACCGGGGAGCAGGTCGAAGATCCGCATCACGTCAGTCCTCCTCCATCGATGGGGGTCCGCCCGTCACGTCATCAGAAGGAGATAGGGCAAGCCGACCAGAAGGAGGGCGAGCAGGTAGATCGCTCCGAAGATCAGCCCCAGCCTCCAGAACTCCCCCGGCGTGATGTAGCCGCTCCCGTAGTAGACAGGTCCCGGACCCGTGGCGTAGGGCGTGATGACGCCCATCAATCCCACCGAATAGCAGAGCAGAAGGACGAAGGGGAGCAGCGGGATCCCGTCCATGGCCACGCCGACCGCCAGCAGCACCGGCAGGAGCGCCGTCGTGTGCGCGGTGAGGCTGGCGAAGAGATAGTGAGCCAGATAGAAGAAGACGACGAGTCCCACCATGATCGTCAGCGGCGAATACCCCTGCAGCAGTCCGGCTACCTTCTCCGCGGCCCATTCCAGGAAACCGACCTCGTTGAGTCCGGAGGCGAGGGCGACCAGGGTGGCGAACCACACGAGGACGTTCCACGCCTTACCATAGCCCAGGATGTCCTCCCAGCGGAGGATCTTCGTGAGGATCATGAGGGAGATGACCACCCAGACCACCGTGGTGGTATGGATCACGTCGCCTCCGAAGATCCAGAAGGCCAGCGCGAAGAGCACCAGCCCGGTCATGACGATCTCGCTCCTCCCCATGGCGCCCAGCTCCTCCAGCTCCCGGGACGCCCAGTCGGGAACGTCGGTGCTCTTCTTGATCTCCGGGGGATAGAGCACGTAGACCAGGAGGGGAAGCGCCAGGAACAGCAGCACGCCCACCGGCAGAAAGCCCAGGAACCACTGCCCCCACGAGATCTGGATCCCGGCGATCTCCTCCACGAAGGAGAGCGCCAGCGGATTGGGGGCCAGCGCGGTGAGGAACATGGAGCTGGTGACGCCCGTCACGGCGAAGCCGGTCCACATGAGGTACGCGCCCACCTTCCGGGCCGTCGGACCCGGCGCCGAACCGTACAGTCCCGGAAGGTTGCTCACGATGGGATAGATCGTCCCGCCGCTCCTGGCCGTGTTGGAGGGCGTCGCGGGAGCCAGGGCCAGATCGGCCAGCGCGATCGCGTATCCCAGACCCAGGGTGCGGGATCCCAGCTTCGCGACCAGCGTCAGCGCGATTCGTCGTCCGAGGCCGCTTCTCGAGTATCCCAACGAGAGGAGGAACGCACCGAAGATGAGCCAGACCGTGCCGTTGGAGAACCCGCTCAGGCCCCACTGGATCGCTTCACCCGGCTCGGACCTCACGTACCCGAAGACCATGGCCAAGGTCACGCCGACGAATCCGATCGCCGCCGAAGGGATCGGCTCGAGCATCAAACCGAGAATGACGGCCACGAAGAGCCCGAAATAGTGCCAGGCGCCCGTCTCCAAACCGGCCGGCGCCGGCAGGAGGAGCACGATCCCCCAGAACAGCGGCGGCACCACCGCTTTCCACCATCCCGGCCGCTCGCGCCCCGGGGCCTCGACGCTCACGACGGTCGGACCGGCCCCGGGACTTCGCCGCTCGGAAGGCCGCCGGTCCGGCCGGACCGTCCCCTCACGGACCGATGAGCGTCGGACGACGGTCCCGCTCCCGGGCGCGCGTCATCCGGCCAGCTCCTCCATGCACCGGACGACTTCATCGGTGACCTTCGCGGTCCGGGTGGCGCCCCCCAGATCCGGGGTGAAGGCGCCGCCTTCCGAGGTGAATGCCCGGACGGCTCCCGCGATCAGCTCCGCCGAGCCGCTTTCCCCGAGGTGCTCGAGCATCATCGCGCCCGTCCGGATCATCCCCAGGGGATTGGCGATCCCCCGGCCCACGATGTCCGGCGCGGACCCGTGCACCGGCTCGAACATCGAAGGATAGTCTCCCTCGGGATTGATGTTGCCGCTGGGCGCGATCCCCAGGCTGCCGCAGATCGCGGCGCCGAGATCGGTGAGGATGTCGCCGAAGAGGTTCGACGCCACCACGACGTCCAGGGACTCCGGGTCCAGGACGAAGCGGGCCGCCAGGGCGTCGATGAGCACCCTCTCCACGGCGACGTCCGGGTGATCCGCACCCACCGACTCCACCACCTCGTCCCAGAGCGTCATCCCGTACTGCTGGGCGTTCGACTTGGTGGCGCTGACGAGGGTTCGGCTCCGGCTCTCCGCGAGGGCGAAGGCGTACCGCACGACCCGCTCGATCCCCATGCGGGAGAAGACGGCGGTCTCGACCGCGACCTCGTGGGCCAGGCCCCGGTGGGCGTTGCCCCCGGCTCCGCTGTATTCCCCCTCCGTGTTCTCCCGGATCACGACGAAGTCGATCCCCTCGGGAGACTTGCCGTCCAGGGGACTCCTGACGCCGGGCAGCAGCGTGCTGGGCCGGAGACAGACGTACTGGTCGAAGCCCTGGCAGATGGGGAGACGCAGACCGCGGAGCGACACGTGATCCGGCACCGCCGGATCCCCGACGGCCCCGAAGTAGATGGCGTCGAACTCCCGCAGGACCTCCAGCCCGTCCGCCGCCATCATCCGGCCATGCTCCCCGTAGTAGTCGCATCCCCAGGGAAAGGACTCGAGCTCGAGGGTGAAGGAGCCCGAGATCTCCGCCGCCCGCTCCAGGACCCGGATTCCCTCGGGTGTGACCTCCTTGCCGATCCCGTCCCCGGGGATGACCGCGATCTGATGACGCCGCATCGTCATGTGCCCCTCCGTTCGGGGTGAGTACGGGGAGCCTTCGCCGGACCGTGGAGGCGGACGGGCCGGCAGGCGGGGCCGGAGCCTACTCCAGGGACGGCTCCGACGTCGGTGCGCCGGGGGCTGGGTCGGCCGTGGCCCTCAGCGTCCGTCCCTCCAGCTGTCCCTCCCAGCGGGCGATCACGGCGGTGGCCAGACAATTGCCGATGACGTTGGTACCTGTCCGCGCCATATCCAGGAGGGCGTCGAGGCCCAGGAGGATCCCGATCCCCGCGGCGATCGCCTGATCGGGCGCGCCGAAGGTCGCCAGGGCCGCCGCGAGGACGACGAAGGAGCCCCTGGGAACCTGGGGCACGCCCTTGCTGGCGATGAAGAGGATCACGAAGAGCTGGCCGAAGGCCGCCATCCCGAGGGTGGTCTCCCCCATCTGAAGCACGAAGACCGCGGCGATCCCCAGATAGACCGTGCTCCCCGCCAGGTTGAAGGTGAGGCCGGTGGGGAAGACGAACCCCACGGTGGATCGTGGCACCCCCCATTCCTCCAGCTCGGCCATGGCCTCGGGAAGCGCCGCGGCGCTTGAGGCCGTGGCGAAGGCGATGATCGCCGCCTCCTTCACCGCCCCCACGAGGCGGAGGTAGGGGATCCGGAAGAGGACGGCGATGGCGGGATAGAGGACCAGGAGCAAAGCGCCGAGGCCGATCCCCACGGCCAGCGCGAGCTTCGCGAAGATCGCCATGGCCGCGCCGCCCTGCTGGGCCACGACGGCGGCGGTGGCGCCCAGCACCCCGAGGGGGGCGACGGCCATGACGTACCCGGTGAGGCGGTACATCACCTCGGTCAGGGACCGGAGGAAGCCGAGCACCGGCTCCCCCGCCTCGCCCACGGCGGCGAGGGCGACGGCGAAGAAGATCGCGAAGACCACGATCTGGAGCACGTCGCCCCGGGCCATGGCGTCGATGATCGAGCTGGGAAAGATCCGCACCCAGAAGGACGGCTCCCCCGCCGTGTCCCAGGAGAAGGCGCTCTCGGCGCCCATCGCCGCCGGTGAGACCCCCACCCCCACGCTCAGCACCTCGCCGATCATGAATCCGGCGATCAGGGCCAGCCCGGTGACCCCGAAGAAGTATGCGAAGGCCTTCAGCCCCATGGCGGCGAGCCCTCCGGCGTCCTTGAGATCCGCGATCCCCACCACGACCACGCTGAAGACCAGGGGGGCGATCAGCATGAGGACCATGCGGATGAAGATGCGCGACAGGAGATCGAGCCGCGCCCCGAATTCCGGGAACGCCCACCCCAGGGGGATCGCCACCACGAAGGCGACCAGCATCTGGGTGCCCAGCCCCGGGATGCGCTCCTTCCAGCTCGGCTCCGTCATCCGGTCGCCCCCCTCACGGGGTCACGGCCGTGGGAGTCCGTCGGAGAGGGGGGATCGCCCGCCCTTACCGCGATCCCGTGGCGTGGCTGGCTCCGTCGGGCCGGAGCTCGTTCCGGTCCAGGACCCGGCCGGGGAGGGCGCCGGTGAGCCGACCGCCGTCCACCGTGAACTCGCCGTTCACGAGGACGTACTCGATTCCCTCGGGATACCGGTGGGGCTCGAGGATCGTCGCCCGGTCCTCCAGGCGATCGTAGTCGAAGACCACCAAGTCGGCCCGAAATCCAGGCCGGAGGAGACCCCGGTCCGGAAGGCCGATGATCTCCGCGGGAAGGCTGGTGCCGGACCGGACCGCGGAGGGGAGCGAGATCGTGCCGGTCGCCTTCGCGTAGTGGGCGATCTTCCGGACGAAGGCGCCGTAATACCGGGGATGGAGGCCGGGCCGCTCCGTCAGGGAGACCCCCGCGTCGGTCGAGGTCGCGGTGTACTCCTGGGTCATGAAGGTCTCGACGTCGAAGGGGTGGCCGGCCACGGCCCGGAAGAGGATCCCGTGGGGCGAGTCCTCGGTCCCCCCCTCCAGGGAGAACTCCACCAGGGCCTCCACCGGCGTGATCCCCCGCCGAGCCGCCACCTCGGCCAGGGTCTCCCCCACCAGGGACGGATCGGGCTCGTACCGCACGATGATCAGGCGGTCCGCCCCTCCCTGGATCCGGATGAGGTACTCGGTGTCGTCCACGAGGACCGGACCGAACTCGGGATCGCCGAAGTTGTCGCGGAGGTTCTGGCGGAAGTTCGCGAAGACCCCGTCCTCCCGCCACTTGGGATCGTCGATCCCGCCGCTGTAGTCGGTGCCGGGCTCGGCGAACGCCCAGGGCGGGAGGATCCGGTGCCCGCCCCCGCCGAAGGTCTCGTACGGATACTGGTCGAGAAAGACCTGGACCCCCTCCCGGCGCGCTCGGTCGATCCGGATGACGTCGCTGGCCGAGTGTCCCCACGTGTCGGTCCCCTTCGCCTTGATGTGGCTGCCCACCACCCGGATCCCCGTCTCCCGTCCGATCCGGATCGTCTCCTTCATCCCGTCGGTTCCCGTCAGGGGCACCGAGTCCACCATGCTTGGGACCTGGGAGAGGGGAAGGGGCGACTGGCTACGCTGGTGCGAGAAGTAGAACCCGTCGTAGTCGGCCACGACCCGGGCCAGCTCCACGATCTCCTCGGTGGTGCTGAAGCGGGCGGGGCGGTACTCGGGCCCCGCGCCGAGACCCCAGGCCCCCGCCTCCATCCCCTGCCGGACGAGCTCCCTCATCCGAGCCACTTCGGAGGGCGTGGCCGCCCGCTCGTAGTCGTCGCCCATGACCTGCGCCCGCACCGCGCTGTGTCCCACCATGGGCACGAAGTTGACCGCGATTCCCGGATCGCCCATCGCCGCCATCTCGTCCGAGATCGGCCAGATCGCGTTGCGGCCGTCGGGGCCGCCCACCACCGTCGTGATCCCCTGGGCCACCAGATTGTGGGCCCGCCGGGGCTCCACCGAGTCGGCCACGAGATCTTCATCGGAGTGGGAGTGGAGGTCGATGAAGCCCGGGACCACCGCGAGGCCCGTGGCGTCTATCGTCCGACCGGCGGAACGCCCCTCCAGGTCCCCGATCGCGGCGATACGGTCTCCCCGGATTCCCACGTCCGCCCTCACGCCGGGATTGCCGCTCCCGTCCAGAACCCGGGCGTGGCGGATCAGGAGGTCGAAGTCCTGGCCGGCTAGGGCCGCCGGGCCGGACACGAGGGCGAGGACCAGCGCCAGGAACGGCGGCCAGCCCTGACCCCTCGACGGATACGGCTTCATCTCGTTGCTCCCTTGCGTTCGATGGATGTTCGGGACGCGGCCCGCCGGCACGCCAACGACGGTCGGGCGCCGTCGGCGAAAGACGGCCGGGGTCCGTGGAAGATCGGGCGCGACGCGCTCAGTCGGGCGGAGGGACGCAGCGACTCAGCGCATCCGGATCCCGGCGAGCCGTACCCTCCCGGGTCGTGATCCGGATCACGCCGGTCTCGGCCGCTGGGGCACCGAAGAGGGCCCCGGCCCGGGCCCCGGCGATCAGCTCCGTGTCCACGACGCTCCGGGGATCGACCGCGCTCAGCCCCGCCTCCGAGATCTCCCCGTCCACCACGACGAGGGGCCCCGGACCCGGTGGAGGCGCGATCGCGCCGCCCCAGGTGGTGATCTCGATCACGCCCGCCTCACCCCGGGACCCGTACTCGGCGGACGCCGCCGATCCCTTGAGCACCGTGATGCTCTGCACGTCCGAGGGGTTGAGGTCGACGAACCCGCCGGCGGTGATGATCCCGTCCACGACGAGGAGCGGGGGGCGGTCGCCGGAGATGCTGGCCGGACCCCGGAACTGGATCCGGACCTCGGAGCCCGGCTGCCCGCTCCCCTCGAGGATCTTGACGCCGGGGAACTCTCCCCGGAGCAGATCCGCGATCGAGCGACCCGGATGCCCCGCCCGCTCGTCGAGGTTCAGGTGACCCGCCGCGAAAGGCCGCTCGACCTCCGGGCGCTCCGCGGACACCCCTCTCGCCACGACCCCAGACAGCTCGATCGCGGGCCGGTCCACCGTGAAGGCCACGGTGGTGGTGCGGTTCCTCCGCACCTCGATCGTCCGGTCGGCCAGCACGCAGCCAAGGAGCTGGGCACGGATCTCGAGCTCCCCGACCGGCACGATGGGGAACTCGAAGCGCCCGGCATCGTCCGTGACCCCGTCCAAGGGGATCTCGGGCAAGCGGACCCCGACGCCCGGCACCGGCTCGCCCCGTTCGGTGGAGATCGTGCTGACCACGGTCCCGCTCACCATGCCCGTCTCCTGGCCCGGAGCGTTCAGCGCCGTCAAGGCCAGGGCGGCGGCGATCCAGCCGCCGGATCCGCTGAATGACCCCATCGTTCACGCCTCTCCGTGCCGGGGGCCCGGCAACGCCCGTGATACAGAACGCGGGCCGGGGTGACCCGGCGCTGGCCGACCGCCAGCGTCGCGAGCCACCCCGGAATCCGGTCCGCTCGAAGCGCCCGTCAGGGATGCGTCGCCGCTGCCCGGAGTCCCCTCAGGACGCGGAGCCCTCTCCGCCCCCGCCGAAGGTGTAGAACGGGATGCCGAGGACCTGGAGATCCTCCATGGGGATCGGCACATGGATCGGACGGCCCGCGCGGAGCATCCCCCATCCTCGCGCGTCGAAGAAGGCGAGCCCCGAGGTGAGGTGGAAGAGCTCGATCCGCTTCTCGTACGCCAGGGTCGTCATCAGGTCCCCGCACGCTCCCTCGGCCAGGCCCGACACCTTCATGAGGGGACCGATCGCCCGGGGCACGCAGCGGGCGCCGTCAACCCCGTCGACCGTGGCCTCGGGCAGCTCCCCGTCGCTCACCCGCCCGTCGTTGATCACGTCCAGGGCCATGGCCGGCATTCCATTCCGGATATAGGCTTCCGCCTTCAGGAACGCCATCTCCTGCAGCGTGATCTCTTCGGCGAAGCCGAAGCCGGTGTCGGCGATCCCACGGTGCCAGAGCGGCGCGTAGTTCGAGAGGAACCACGTGCCCCGGGCGACCTGGTTGCTGAAGAAGCTCCGGTACTCCACCAGCACCCCAGCCCCCGTGGGCGTTCCGTCCGTGATCCGACGGTCGTCGGTGTCGATCTCGAACGGCATCCGATTGTTGGCGGCGGTGTTCTCCCAGGCGATGTATTCGCCCGACTGGTCCGCGACCCCGATGAAGGGGAGGAAGAGGCTGGTCCCCCTGCCGCCGAACGCGCCCTTGTAATAGGCGCCCCACACGCCCCCGGGCCCGTCGAGGTCCACGCCGAAGTCCTCGGTGATCCCCTGATCGACGTGGCTCATGACCGCGTCCCAGTCCACCGCGTCCCGCTCGGAGGGACTCCGGGCCACCGCGGTCATGAAGCGGGCCTGGTAGGAGTGGGTCAGGCGGACCAGCTCATCGCTCGTGTAGGAGGCCGGGCCCAGCCAGCCGTCGGGGAGGTCGAAGTCGTTCGCGGCGGCGATCGAGCGGGCCTCGGCGAGGTACCCCATGGCGGCCTGCATCATGGCGGTGTAGGAGGACAGCTCCACGTCCGCCGGATCCGCCACCGTCTCGTCCAGGATGAACCCACGGTCGTACATGAGCGCGATGTAGCCGTGGAAGAGCCCCTGGAGGAACTTGGAGAATGCCTCGATCCGCTCGGCGTCCTCGAGATCCAGGTTGCGGTCCTCGATCGACTGGAGACCGTCCCGCACCGCCGCCAGGGCGCGGTTCATCTGCAGCCACGGATCCCGCATCCAGGGACCCCACCGGTAGCCCACCTGGTTGATGATCGCCTCGGGCGGCATCATCCCCTGGTCCCAGGTTCCGTCGTTGGCGGAGTTCGAGGAGATGATCTCGGTGGTCGCGTCCAGGGCGGCCCCCGGGCTCCCCTCGTCCGTGGGATCGTCCTGTGCCACCGCCCAGTAGACCCGCCACTGGCTGCGGATCAGCGACCGGATGTCGTCGGCGTTGGAGAGGGCGCGCTCCCGGGACGGCTCGTTGGGGTTCGTGACGTCGAGGTCGCAGGCCCCCAGTGGGAAGAGCAGCGCGGCCAGTGTGATCGCCGTGAGTATTCTCGTTGCTGACATAGTCGGTCGCCTCAGCTGTTGCGCTCTGGTTCGCCGATATCCGAATGCACGCGTCGTCATCGTCTTAGAAGACCAGCTCCACGTCGATCCCGACGCTCCGGAAGTTCGGGATGAACCACTCGTCGACGCGGCCGACCACGGCGGAGCCCCCGAAGGAGTCGGTGCCCACCTCCGGGTCGAAGCCCGGGTAGTCGGTCCACGTCTTCAGGTTGCGGCCCGTGAGGTTGATCCTCGCCTCGTCGAGGCCGGTCTGCTGGAGCACGTCGGGGAGGAGGTCTCGAGGCACGGTGTAGCTCAGCGAGACCTCCCGGAGCTTCACGTAGTCGGCGTCCTGGGCGAAGTAGTCGTTGGGGCTGTTCCCCGCCTGGAGGGCGCTGAAGTAGGTGATCGGCTTCTTCTCCCCGTCCGGCACGCCCCTCATGTCCCCGGGCTTGCAGTGGCCCATGTCCCGGCACTGCCACTGCTGGCTGAAGTTGTAGATCTGGGCCCCCCGCTCCACGTCCAGGACCACCGCCGCCGCCAGGTTCCTCCACTGGAAGTCCTGTCGGACGCCCAGGTTCAGGTCCGGTGCGCTCTCGCCCAGCTTGGTGAAGCTGAGGGGGTTGTCCACGGTGGGCTCGATCGGGTGGCCCCACTCGAAGGTCTGTCCGTTGATCGTGGAGGAGGTGCCCCACAGGTCGTTCGCCACCCCGTCCCGCCAGGTGTTGCCCGAGCCGACCCAGACCAGGTGTCCGAAGTCGTTCACGTCGAACTGGTCGCAGGGCATGTCGGCGACGAACTGGGCACAGTCGCTCAGGAACTGGAAGCCGTAGAAGGAGCCCAGGCTCTCGCCCTCGGCGATGTACATCCTCGAGCGGGAGAGTCCCGGGTTCGTGATCTCGAACGCCGGCCGGTTCAGGCTGGTGATCTCGTTCTTCGTCTGGTCCGCGGTGACCCGTGCCGTCCACCGCATATCGGAGCGGTCGATGATCGCCGCCTCCACGGAGAGCTCATACGTCTCCGACTCCAGGGTCCCGGCGTTCTGCCACTGGGACTCGAAGCCCTGCTTCGACGGCAGGGGGACGAGGAGAAGCTGGTCCTCCACCTTCGTGTCCACGTAGTTGGCCGAGACGCGAACCCGCTCGGCGATCACCGCGTCCAGCCCGAACTCCAGCTCCCTGGCCGTCTCGGGCTTCAGGTCGGCGTTCCCCAGCGTCGTGGGGATCACCTGCCCCCGCTCCACGGCGAAGGTCTCGAACTGGGCCGCGAAGGTGGGCCGGCCGCCCGAGGTCCCCCAGGAGAAGCGGGGCTTCAGCTCAGTGAGGAAGTCGACGTTGAACCACGGCTCCTGGGAGACGCGCCACGCCGCGCTCAGACGCCCGTAGGTCTGCCAGCGCTCCTCCTCCCCGAAGAGGGAGCTCCCGTCCCGGCGGATCAGCCCGTCCAGGATGTACCTGTTCTTGTAGGTGAACTGGTTGATGAGGAAGAACCCCTGGGAACGGACGCTCTGCTGGTTGGAGAAGATCGTGGGGGTACCGGTCACGATCCCGAGGCTCGGCGTCTCGTCCACGGCCAGGTCCTCACCGAAGACCGCGCTCCGGTCCTGGTCCCGCCTCTCCGCCAGCCAGCGGACCCGATTCCGCATCGTCAGGTCGCCGTCCATGAAGCTGCGGTTCGTCGCCAGGGTGACGCTCCCGTTGAGCTCCTCCCGCCGCGATCCCTCCTTCAGGATGAACCCCCGGGTGGGTGGGTCTCCGAAGAGGTTCGTCAGGCCGGGACGCTGGAACTGGAGCCGGTCCTGATCGATGCGGTCGAAGCTCAGGTTCCCGCTGACCGTCAGCCACGACAGGGGGCTGTAGTCCGCGCTGACGCCCCCTATGAAGCGGGTGCGCTCGTCGGTGTTGTCGGTGTTGATGAGCCGGTTGACCGGATTCTCGGTGACGTTGCCCACGTCGATCGGCTCGCCGATCGCGCTGATCCCGCCGGGCTCGTCGGGGTCGGGGCGCAGGAGGTTGGCCTTCTTCGTCGTGAAGGTGAGGGCCCGGACGAACTGCTGGTCGAGGCGCCCGATCCCCTCCACGGTGCCGCCCCCCTCGTCCGTGACCTCGCGGACCCTGTCGGAGAGGTAGCTGGTGAGCCGGATCGTGAGATCATCACCGATCGGCTGGGTCAGGTTCAGGCGCGCCTGGCGCTGCTTCATGGGCTCGAGAAGGGTGACCGCGCCCTGCTCCCGCTCGAACGCGCCGGAGAAGTAGTACCGGGTGCCTCCGGCGTTCCCGCGCACCGACGCGTGGGTCTTGACCCGGTTCCCCGGGTCGAGGAACTGCCGCATGGGATCGAAGACCGGGGGCGGGAATTCGCCGTCGTTGAAGGTGCAGCGGGCGCAGGTGCCGTCCCCGCCGTCGTCGAATGCGATCTGCCGTCCCTCGGCCGGCAGCTCCACCGGATTGCCGTCGAAGTCGAGGAAGTTGCCCTGGGCGTCCACCCGCCACGGATTGCCCCCGTTGACCCCCAGGAAGTGCTCGATGTCGTTGGCCTCGAAGCTCGTGCGCACCCGGATCTCGTTCTCGCCCTCCGTCATCCCCGCGCCGTCCTCGGTGTTGATCTGGAGCACCCCCGCCTGGGCCCGGGAGCCGTAGAGGGCCGCCGCCGCGGCGCCCTTCACCACCTCGATCGACGCGATGTCCTCCGGGTTCAGGTCCGCGATCCCGCCCTGGGTGATCACGCCGTCGATGACGATCAGCGGAGCCTGGGAGCCCGAGATGCTGGTGGGGCCCCGGAACTGGAAGGAGGGCTCCGAGCCCGGCGTGCCCGACCCCTGGACGATCTTCACCCCGGCCACCTTGGCCTGCAGCATCCGGCCGACCGAGGTCTGCGGCACCTCCTGGAGCTCGGCCGCGCTCACCTGCTCCACCGTGAACGGAACCTGGCTCTGGGGGGTCTGGGCGGCCACGCCCGTTGCGACCACGCCCTCAAGGGAGATGGCGCGCTGCTCGAGGGCGATATTGACCGCCACGCTCCCGCCCTCGGGCACGTCGACCGTCTGCGTGGCCGACTGGTAGCCGATGCGCTCGGCGCTCAGCTGGTGCTGGCCGGCCGGCACGTTCTGCAGGAGGAATCGCCCCTGGTCGTTGGTCAGGGTTCCGATCTGGAGCGCCTCGATCGATATCTGTACGTCGGCGAGCGGCCGATTGGTCTCTGCGGTGAGCACCCGGCCGGTGATCGTTCCCTGAATCGGAGGGGCCGGCTGCCGGAGGCTGCTCTCCACCCGCTCCACGGGCAGATTCCAGTCCGTGCTCATGTCGACGGAAGCCACCCGCACGTGGGGCGCGCCCTTCTGGCGAACGACCAGCTGCTCGGCCGCTACCACGAACTCGAAGCCGGTGCCCCGGAGAATCGTGCGGAGCGCCTCCTCCACGGTCACCTCGCCGCAGGCGCAGCTCACGATTTTCTCGGTCGGGATCAGCGTCGGGCTGTAGGCCACGGGGATTCCAGAGCTCTCCTGGAGTCTCGTGAGGGCCTCGACGAGTCGCACGCCCTCGACGTCGAGACGAGCCGGTGCCGAGAGGATCTCGCCGGGCTCGACGTGGCCCGCCGGGGCGGCGTACGCCAGGTGGACCTCCCGCAGGTTCTCCGCCTGGGACTCCCCGACGGCCGGAGCCAGCACGAAGACGAGAGTTGGAATCAGCGTTGCGAGTGACTTCATGGGTTCCTCCGACGCGAATTTGGAAGAAACATCCGACCGCCGGGCGTCCTGAGCGGAGAGCGGTGACCCTTTCGCTCCCGCCGGTCGAATCCTGTCATACGTCGATCATCGATCATGGCTCGTCCGCGTTCAGCCGGGCGGTGACCCCCCCGCGTCCCACGCGGATGCGGTCCCCGTCGATCGTGCAGGTCGCGTTCACGATCTCACAGAGGACGAAGATCACCTGCTCCACGGGTCGTCCCGTGAAGGTCGCCGTCACCGTCATATCGCCGAGGGCGGGATTCTCCAGGCTCACCTCGACGCCGTAGCGCCGCTCGATCTCCCGGAGCGCCCGCTCGAAAGGCGTCGCCTGGAACACGATCGCGTTTCCGAGCCAGTCCAGGTGCGCGTAGACGTCCGCGACGCGCTCCGTGGAAGGCCGCCTCCCATCGACGCTCCGGCTCATCTCGCCCTCGGAGAGCTGGAGCTCGGCGCCCCCCGCCGAGACCGAGACGCTCCCGTCCACGACCAGCACGCGGAACTCCTCCTCGGTCCGGACCTCGAAGCGGGTCCCGAGGACCTCGGCCTCGCCGCGGCTGGTCTTCACGGTGAAGGGACGCTGGGCGTCCGCGTGGACCCCGAAGAAGGCCCGACCCTCGAGCCAGGCCATGCGCCTCCCCTCCTCCTCGGAGAGCCGAAGGCGGCTCTGGGGACCGACGCGGATGCTGCTGCCGTCGCCCAGGCTCAGTGTCGTCATCTCCCCGGCACCGGTCACGATCTCGGTCTCCGAGAGGAGCGTGGGCGCGTCCGGCTCGCCGGTGAGCGCCCCCACCCCGAAGCCCACCGCCACGAGCCCGGCCGCCAGGGCGCCGCCGATCGCCCGTCGCCGCCATGGGGAACCCGAGGCGATCTTCGGCTCCTGTCCCTCTCCCCCCGGAGGCGCCGCTTCCCCCCCGGCACCGGAGTGGGCCGACTCGGCCTCGGCCCGGGCGATGATCGCCCCCGGGTCGGGGCGATCCTCCTCGCGTTCCGGCGCCGCGACGCCCACGAGCTTCCAGAGCCTCCGGAGCGCCCGATACTGTTCGTCGTTCTCGGCCTCCCGACCCCTCCACACCTTGAGACGTCGCTCTTCCTCCGGCGTGGTCCGGCCCTGCAGCGACCGGATGATCAGGTCGTCCATTATCTGCATCTGCAATGGGTTGGGTTCGCATCGTCTTGGTGCCCGTGAACACCGGCGCCCTCGCCGGCCGTTCCGGACGGGAGGTTGGCGCCGTTATCCACTGAACACGGCGGGCCCCGGGGGACTACTATCGGGGAGCGACCGGCCCGGGCGGGCAGGGGGGACGAGCGGGGGGCCGTGGAGGAGGGAGTCGATCTGGACGGTCCGCGGAGCCGGGCTACCGGACCCGTCCCCGGGCCTCCACGGGGACGGTCTCCACGACCTCGTCACCCTCCACGAGGTGGAACTCGTCCTGGGTGTTGATGACCACGCAGACGTGGTTCGGCACGATCCGCACCTGGTCGCCGATCCGGAGGTCCACCCCCGGCTCGGTCCGGAGCCACCCGTGCTCCTCGGAGAGGGCGAAGAGCTCGGCGCCGCCGATCGGTTCCGAGCCCCCTTCGGGCGGCGGAAGCAGGATTCCGTGCCCCCTGGAGCCGTGGCGCTTCTCGGCGGTCAGGATCTTCTTGCCCGCGTCGAGGATCACGCGGACCCGCCCGTCCTCCTCCTCGTGGCGGCTCACCACCGTGGCCAGGACCGTGGCCGCGCAGTCCTCGAGCCGACAGGAGCCGAGGGCGGCCTGGGTGACGTCGAAGAAGGCGTACGTGCCCGGCCGAAGCTCGGTGACGGAGAAGCCCTCCTCCTCACGGTTCTCGAAGACCGAGGCGGTGGGCGTGGAGCCGACGCTCACCTCGAATCCCTCCCCCGCCAGGCCGGCCGCGGAGAAGCGGCCCGCCGCCTCCAGCATCCGGTCGCGCTCCAGGTCGGCGTACCTGCGGAGAGCGCCCGATTCGCTCTCGCGCTCCCGGGGACCGTGATAGGAGTGGCCGGCGTGGGTCAGGATCCCCACCAGCCGGAAGCCGGGCAGCCCCGCGGCCGTCTCGCCGAGCTGCACCAGAGAGGGGTCGTCCCACCGGATCCCCACCCGGCCGTATCCCACGTCCACCTTGACCAGGACGGGCACCTCGACACCCGAGTCGGCGTAGACCGGGGCCGCCATCCGGGCCCCCTCCACGGTATCCACCAGGAAGGACACCCTGGTGCCGTCGCGAAGGAGAGCGAGGAGCCGGGCGTGCTTCTCCTTCCCCACCAGGGGATAGGCCACGCGGATATCGCCGAAGCCGGCCTCGGCGAACACCTCGGCCTCGCCGACGGTGGCCACCGTGATCCCCCGGGCCCCGAGATCCCGCTGCATCGCGGCGATCCGGGGAGACTTGTGGGTCTTGATGTGGGGCCGGAGCGCGACGGCCTCCCGGTCCGCCCTCTCCTGCATGCGGCGCAGGTTGGCGTCGAGACGATCCCGGTCCACCAGGATCGTCGGGGTGGACAGCTCCGCGGTCTTCATCGTGGGCGCGCCATGAGGCGCGCCGCCAAGGCCGGGGCCCCCTCGGCTCGGAGAACGAAGCCGGGGGGGCCGCCGCCTCGTCGTCCCCTCTCTACGCTCACGACCCCCCGGACTCCGAGACCGCCCGGTCGAGGCGGTTCACGCGCTGCAGCACGTCGTCGAGCTGAGCCCGAAGCTCGTCGTAGCGCTCGAAGGCGTCCCGGTTCGGGCGCTGGTCGGCCCGGGTCGTCATGTCGTAGAGGTAGCCGATCTGGTCGATCAGCTTCGGCACCGGATAGCTCCCGGTGCTCTTGGTCACGAGCTCCTCCCAGAGCGCCTCGGCCTGGCGCTGGGCCTGGCTGCCGTTGTTCCCGTCGAGGATCGTCCGCACCCGCAGCGCGGCGCCGGTGGCCTCGCTGATCGCGTCCCGGATCTGGAGGTTCAGCCCCTCCTGGGCGTGGAGGTCGTAGGCCGTGATGCCGTCCTCGGAGACCCGGGGATCGACCAGAACCTCCAGGGGCTTGGTGTCGCTCCAGCCGTCGGCGCTCAGGCGCACCCGGTAGAGCCCCGGAACCGCCATGGGCCCGTCCTCGTCGGGGACCCCGTAGAGGCCCCGGAGGTCTCCGGAGACCAAGGGACCCGGATGACGCAGATCCCAGGTGAAGCGGTGCATCCCCGCGCTCTTCGCCACCCTGGGCTCGCCTTCGCGCTCCATGAACGGCGCCCTCATCGCCTGCGTCTCCTCGTAGCGATAGCCCTCCGACGAGCTGGAGAAGCCCCGGATCACCTCGTCCTGGGCGTTCAGGATCTCCAGGGTGACCTCACCCGAAGGCTCGCTGGCGAAGTAGTAGTCGATCGCGGCCCCCGGCGGCGGAAACTCGGGATCCGCCGGGGCACGCCCACCGCGCCACGAGGAGCCCGAATAGCGGTGACGGTATGCGTCGCGGGGCTCGAAGAGGTGCCGCCGGGCGGACGCCACCCGCTCGTCGATCTGATGCAGGGGGGTCACGTTGTCGAGGATCCAGAAGCCGCGTCCCATCGTCGAGAGGGCGAGGTCCTCATTGACGACCTCGATGTCGGTGATCGGGGTGCGGGGCAGGTCCAGCTGGAACGGCTGCCAGTGGGCGCCGTCGTCGAAGGAGACGAACATGCCGAACTCCGTGCCCGCGTAGAGGAGCCCCTGGCGGTCCGGGTCTTCACGCACGACCCGCACCGGGTAGTCGGCCGGGATCCCGTTCGTGCCTTCGGTGAGGCGAGTCCAGGTGTTCCCGTAGTCCGTCGTCTTGAAGACGTACGGCTCGAAATCGTTCAGCTGGAACCGATATCCGGCCACGTAGGCGGTGCCCGGGGCGTGGACGGAGGGGTCGATCGAGTTGATCCGGCCCTCGGTGCCCCACGCCTCCGGCGTCACGTCGGTCCAGCTCCGGCCGTTGTCCCGGGAGACGTGGACCGGGCCGTCGTTGGCCCCGGCCCAGATGACGCCCTTCTCGAGCTCCGACTCCTCGATCACGTAGATGACGCTGAAGTGCTCCTCCCCGGTGATGTCCCGGGTGATCGGCCCCCCGGAGTACATCTGCCGCTCGGCGGGGAACGCCGTGAGGTCCGGAGAGATCCGCTCCCAGGTGAGGCCGCCGTCCAGGGTGCGGTGGACGTACTGGGAGCCGTGGTAGACCACGTCGGGGTTGTGGGGAGAGACCTCGACCGGGGTCGTCCGCTGGAAGCGGTACTTCAGATCCGCCGGGTTCGCCCCGTAGAGGTACTGGGCGCCGACGAAGTTGCCCATCTCCTGCCCGGTGACGTGGCTGAACCTGCCGAACGTCCCCTTGCAGGGGGCGAAGACGAGGTCGGGATTCCCCGGCTTGGGCACGGCGGGACCCGTCTCGCACCCGCCGATCGCCTTCCACCACGACTCCGGACCCGACGGGGCGGGCTCGGCGGGGGGAAGGCTCGGCACGGCGATCGTGCTGTTGTCCTGCTGGCCGGCATAGAGCCAGTACGGGAAGCGGTCGTCCACGTCCACCTGGTAGAGCTCCGCGGTGGGCTGGTTGTGCTGCGTGGACCAGGTCTCACCCCCGTCGAGGGTGACGTTGGCGCCCCCGTCGTTGGACTGGACGAAGATGTCGGGGTTTTCGGGGTTGATCCACATGTCGTGGTTGTCGCCGTGGGGCGTGGAGACGATCTCCCACGTGCGGCCCGCGTCGGTGGACTTGAAAAAGCGCTCGTTGTTCACCCAGACGATGTCCGCGTCCTGGGGATCGGCGTCCACGTTGGTGTAGTAGAAGGGACGCTCGGTCAGCTCCAGGAGCCGGCCGCCCAGGCGGTCGCCGAAGACGAAGCTCCAGCTCTCGCCGGCGTCGTCGGAGCGGTAGAGGCCCTCCTCGGGCTCGGGCGCCTCCACCAGGGCATAGACCCGATCCGGATCGGCGGGGGTGACGGCGAGATCGATCTTCCCGATCAGGCCTCCGGGGAGGCCCTCGGTGACCTGCCGCCAGCTCTCCCCGCCGTCGGTGGTCTTGTAGATCCCGTCCCCACAGCCGGCGCCGCAGCCGCTGATGATCGTCCAGGGCTTCCGCTCACCGCGCCACGCCGTGGCGTAGATCACGTCCGGGTCGTCGGGCTTGAGCTCCAGGTCGATGGCGCCGACCGAGTCGGAGACGAAGAGGACGTGCTCCCAGCTCTCGCCCCCGTCCATCGTCCGGTAGACGCCCCGGTCGGGATTCGGTCCGAAGGGCGATCCCAGGGCGGCGACGAAGACCCGGTCCGGGTTCCTCGGATCGATCTCCACGGCCCCGATCTGCCCGGTGTTCTCCAGGCCGACGAACTCCCAGCTGTCGCCGGCGTCGGTGGACCTGTAGATCCCCCGACCGGTGATCACGTTGCTCCGGATCCCGTCGGTCCCGGTGCCGGCGTAGATCACGTCCGGATTCGAGGCCGCCACCCGGATCGCCCCGATGGTGGACGAGGTCCGGATGTATCCGTCGGAGACGGGACGCCAGGTGATTCCGTTGTCCTCCGTCTTCCAGATCCCGCCACCGCCACGGGCGCCGAAGTAGAAGGTGCTGGGGCGATCGGGATGTCCCGCGACGGCCGTGGACGCGCCGCCCCGGGACGGCCCCACCATGCGGTAGTCGAGTCCGGAGAAGAGGGCGGGATCGACGGTCTGTGCGCCGAGCGGCGCATCGCCCGTAGGCAGAAGGAGGAATGCCGCTGCCGCGGCAGCGGTCCCCACCCTTCGGAGGAAGAGGGCGATCGGCGGTCGAGAAGAGGTTCGATTCGATGCCCTCGCGGACACGGGTGCCGAGATTGGGATCGTCGGTAGCATGGGAAATCCCCCACGAAAAAGGGACGACAACGCGGAGCGCTCCACTGTGCCCATGGCGGGAAAGGACTGCGGGAGTCGAGCGAGGGAGAAGCTACACCCCGGGGATGAGACGTGCAATCTCGGGGGGGACCCGTGCTCCCCACCCCGCCGACCGGCGGCGGCCGTGAGCCCGGGCCGGTGTCCGAGGCGGGCCGCGACGGGACCCTCCCTCGCCTTGCCAGGGCTCCCCGGGTCGACCTACCCTCTTCGGCCGGCCAGACCGATCGCCCCGACCTCCCCTCCCGCATTCGGAGACCGCCAACGATGATCCGTTCGCCCGAGCGCGCCGGCTCTCGAACCCTTCGCGCCGCTCACCTGACCTGGCTCCTGACCACCCTGGCCCTGGCCGGGTGTGGCAGCGACCTCCCCGAGTTCGACGCGGCGCTTCCCGTGGACCGGGCGGCGCTGGAGCGGCAGAACTCCGGGCTCTGGATCCAGGTCGCGGAGGAGGGCTCCGGAGACACGGCCGAGCCCGGGGATACGGCGGTCGTCCACTACACCGGCTGGCTCCCCGGCGGCCGGAGCTTCGACTCGAGCCGCGAGCGCGGCCAGCCCTTCTCCTTCCCCCTCGGGCAGGGCAGGGTGATCCAGGGCTGGGACGAGGGCGTGGCCGGGATGCGGCAGGGTGAGCGCCGGATCCTGGTGATCCCTCCGGAGCTGGGCTACGGAGAGCGGGGAGCCGGCGGGGTCATCCCTCCGGGCGCCTGGCTCGTCTTCGACGTGGAGCTCCTGGAGGTCCGCTAGGTTGTCCTGATTCGGAGTACCTGCGA